>JAEEGL010559706.1_pt1 | contig 23123 bp, 21 predicted proteins | sample 9134231 | NCBI WGS metagenome assembly JAEEGL01 (sample SAMN16246548, study PRJNA631951) | gut metagenome | biome: gut microbiome; feature: rumen; material: fiber-attached | host: Bos | place: Iran: Karaj | collected 2018-10
TGTGGGCCACCAGGTTCATAATGTCTTCTTCCAGGTTGTTGGCGCTGCAGCAGACAAAGGCAATCTTGTCCTGACGGATCATTTCGGCCAGCGAAAGGCCGATTTCGGCCGTACTCATGGCGCCGGCCATGGCCAGGAACATCTTGCCACCCTTGTTCAGGAGGTCTTCATAGGCTTTGGCAGCGTCTACCAGGGCTGCGGAATTGAAATGACGGTAGTTGTGGGTAATGAATTGAGAGATAGGTCCCTTTTCCATTTTTTAAAAAACAGGCCGCAGCGGCGAAGCCAGTCTGTGGCTTCCAACCGTGCGAATGGGCAAATTTAAGAAAAAAAATGCTAACTTTGCAACTATGATTAGACTTATTCTACTCTCCCTGATACAGTCGGTACTTATGTGCGGTGCCCAGTCTTTTTTTAAGGTCGCCGCTTCCCATATGCAGCCCTTTTCCTGGACCTGGACCTTCTTCCGGGACAGCCTGTTCACCAACTGGTGGCTGCTGGCTGCCGGTTTCTGTGGCATCGCCGGTATGATCGAATGGATGTATATGCTCAAGAATTACCCGTTCAGCATTGTTTATCCGCTCTCGTCCATCAGTTACCTGCTGGGTATGTTCATCGCCATCATTTTCTTCAAGGAAACAGTTGTGTGGCAGCAGTGGGTGGGCGTTTTCCTGATCCTGGCGGGTTGCGGTCTCATTGCACGGTAATTTGTTCTCTGGAATATATTTACTATCTTTGTTTACTTATATAGTTTCTTAGTAAGAATAATGGGACTTAAGTATGCATTCGTTACCGGTGGATCCCGGGGAATCGGACGGGCCATATGCCTCAAACTGGCTGGGATGGGAATCCCCGTTATTATCGGCTATCATACCAATGAAACGGCCGCCCGGGAGGTTTATGACGCTATTGTCCGGGACGGCGGTACGGCTTCTCTCCTGCAGTGCAACGTGTGCAGCAAAGAAGAGGTGGAAGCAGCGCTGGCTGCCTGGGAACAGGCCCACCCCAACGATTATATCGCCTATCTGGTGAACAACGCCGGCATCGCGCGGGACAACCTGATGTTCATGATGCCGGACGAAGACTGGGACGCCGTTCTCCAAACGTCCGTGAACGGTATGTTCTATGTTACCCGTTATCTCCTGCCTCAGATGATGGCAAGGGGCCGTGGCGGCAGAATCGTGAACATATCTTCGCTTTCGGGCCTGAAAGGGATGCCCGGCCAAACCAATTACTGCGCCGCCAAAGCTGCTGTCATCGGCGCCACCAGGGCCCTGGCCCAGGAAACGGCCACGCGGAATGTCACCGTCAACGCCGTGGCGCCCGGTTTTATCACGACGGATATGACCAGTGACCTTCCGGAAGAGGAATTGAAGAAGCTGATTCCCATGAAGCGCTTCGGCAAGCCGGAGGAAGTGGCCGAGCTGGTAGCTTTCCTCTGCTCCGAAAACGCCGCCTACATTACCGGTGAAGTCATCAGCATCAACGGAGGATTGTATTGATGAGAAAGGTCGTCATTACGGGTATGGGTATCTGGTCCTGTCTGGGAACCAGCATAGCGGAAGTGAAGGACTCCCTGTACCAGGGCAAATCCGGTATCGGGCTGGAGCCTGAACGCCTGGAATACGGTTTTCAGTCACCCCTGACGGGCATCGTCCCCAGGCCGTCGCTGAAAGGAGTCATCGACCGTCACTTGCGCCGGGGCCTCTCCGAAGAGGCCGAATACGCCTTTATGGCCAGTTCCCAGGCCCTGGAAATGGCGGGTGTCGGGGACGAAATCCTGGACAGCCAGGAAATAGGCTGCATCTTCGGCAACGACTCATCGGCCAAGCCGGTCATCGAGGCCGAAAGGATTATGCAGGAAAAGCGCGACACGCAGTTGTTGGGACAGACCTTCATCTTCCAGGCCATGAACTCCACGGTGAATATGAACATCAGCACCATCTTCCGCCTGAAAGGAATCAACTTCACCGTGAGCGCAGCCTGCGCCAGCGGCAGCCATTCCATCGGCCTGGCGTATCTCTTCATCAAGAACGGCCAGCAGGATATGGTCTTGTGCGGCGGCGCCCAGGAAATGAATTATTACTCGATGGCTTCCTTCGATGCCCTGGGAGCCTTCTCCAAGAACGCGGCGGATCCTTCCAAGGCCAGCCGGCCCTTCGACCGTGACCGGGACGGCCTGGTGCCCAGCGGGGGAGCGGCCGCCCTTGTGCTGGAAGAATATGAGCACGCCAAGGCCCGCGGGGCGAATATCCTGGCCGAGGTAGTGGGCTACGGCTTCTCCTCCAACGGTACCGTGGTCATCAGCCAGCCCAGTCCCGAGGGCTGTTTGCGCGCTATGCAGCGCGCGCTGGAGGATGCCGGTATGCAAGCCTCCGATATCGATTACGTGAATGCCCACGCCACCGGAACCCGCCAGGGAGATATGTGTGAGGCAGAAGCGCTCATGAGCCTCTTCGGCGGCCAGCGGGCCTGGATCAGCAGCACCAAGGGTATGACGGGACACGAGTGCTGGATGGCCGGCGCCAGTGAGATTGTCTATTCGCTCATTATGATGCAGCACGGATTCGTGGCTCCCAACCTCAATTTCGAAAAGGGTGACGAATACTCCAGCCAGTTGCATCTGGCCACCACCACCGTGGATACCCCCGTTAACGTGGTCCTGAGCAACTCCTTCGGTTTTGGAGGAACCAACAGTGCATTGATTATTAAAAAGATATAAAACCATATGGATAGAAAAGAAATTGAAGAAAAGGTAAAGAACTTCCTGATTGAAGATATCGAGGTGGATGAAGAGAAGATCGTTCCGGATGCCAAACTGAAGGACGACCTTGGCATCGACAGTCTGGATTTCGTGGACATCGTGGTCCTGGTGAACAACAAATTCGGCTTCAAGATCAAGCAGGAAGAGATGGTGGGCGTAGATACGTTCGCCAAGTTCTGCGATTATATCCAGACAAAAGTGAATTAGGTGATGGCGGAGCGCCAATGGAAAGGAGCTACTTATGGGAATGGGTGGATGCACAGGAATCTCATCCGTATCCTTCGTTTCACGGATGTAAGGCTTTTGTACCTGATAGCAGACATCTTCGTGGTTCCTTTCTGTGTTCTGTTCAACCATAGCCGCAAAACGGCCTATTCCTTTTATCGCAACCGCCTTCAGTACCCTGTTCTGAAGGCTTGCTGGATGGTTTACCGGAATCATTGCCTCTTCTCGCAGGTGGTGATAGACCGCTTTGCCATGTATGCCGGCAAATCCTTCGACGTCTCCACCGTGGGTACGGACCATTTCAAGGAACTGGCCACCCGGAAAGAAGGGTTTGTGATGCTCAGTTCCCATATCGGCAACTATGAGATTGCCGGGTATTCCCTGAACTCGGAGCGCAAGGTGATCCATCCCATTGTCTATTCCTTTGAGAAGGAATCCGTGATGAGGGGCCGGAACAGCCTGTTCCACCTTACCAACGTGAGTATGATCACGCTCAAGGCCGATATGAGCCATCTCTTCGAGATAGACGAGGCCCTGTGCCGCGGAGACATCATCAGTTTCCCCACGGACCGTCATATGGAGGAAGGAAGATGCCTGACGCTGGCCTTCCTGGGCGCGGAGGCCAAGTTCCCGCAGGGGCCGTTCAGCGTGGCCGCTATGCGGGGCGTGGATGTGCTGGCCGTGAATGTGATGAAGGAGGGCTTGCGGAAGTACCGGATTTACGTGACGCCCCTCCCGTACGATAAGGAAGCCTCCCGCAAGGAGCAGATGAACCAACTGGCCGCCGGTTACGTGGCCGAACTGGAGAAAAGGGTGCGGCAGTATCCTCAGCAGTGGTATAACTTTTACGATTTTTGGGCATAATGCAATTAGCAGACGTCACAGAAGCCTTCCTCAGGTCCATCGACATCCATACCATCCTTCCGCAGCAGGAACCTTTCGTGATGGTGGGGAAGCTGGTTCATTTCGAGCTCCGCACCTCCACCACGGAAACGGTGATTCGGGAGGACAACCTGTTTGTGGAAAAGGGTTACTTCACGCCCTGTGGCATTATGGAGAATATGGCCCAGACCTGTGCGTCCCGCATCGGATTTTACAATAAGTACATCCTGGAGAAGGAGGTTCAGATTGGCTATATCGGCGCCATCCGGGATTTTGTGAACCCGGGTAAGGCGCGGGCGGGCTCCCAGATTACCACCACGGTGGATGTGGTGGACGAAGTTTTTGGAATGACCCTGGCCTCCGCAACGGTCAAGTGCCAGGAAGAAGTCATTGCCACCGCCCAGATCGTGCTGGCCGTCAAAAATATGGAATTATGAGCAAGGAACCGGTCATACTCTGTGCTGAGAAGGAAATTGAAATCAGGTTCAGCGAGGTGGACATGATGGGGGTCGTATGGCACGGCTCGTACGTCACTTATCTGGAAGATGCCCGGGAAGCCTTTGGCGCCCGCTTCGGCCTGTCCTACAACCGGTACATTGTGGAAAACATCTTCGCTCCCATCGTGGAGCTGAACTTTCATTACAGGAAACCCCTGCGCTACGGGATGAAGCCCGTTGTACGCATTACCTACCGCCCCACCGACGCTGCCAAGATTATCTTCGACTACGAGATGGTGAATCCGGCCGATGGAGAAGTCTTCCTCAAGGCCACCTCCGTGCAGGTTTTTATGGACCGGGACTATAATCTCCTCTGGGAAGCGCCTGCGTTCTACCTGGATTGGAAAAAAGAGATGGGATTGCTATGACCCGGATTGCCGCCACGAATATCACCTCGCCCCTGGGCCTCACGACAGCTGAGAATTACGCTGCCGTAAGACAGGGGAAAAGCGCCCTCCGGGAGCTGGATGGCTGCCTGGGGTTGCCGGGGCATTTCTGTGTGGGCATTTTCCCGGATGCACTCCGGGCTCAGGTCCAGCTGGAAGGATTCAGCTGGTATGAATCGCTGGTGATCTGGTCGGTGAAGGAAGCCCTCAGCCATACGGACATCCCCGTTTCCTCCCCCCGGACAGCCCTGATCCTGGGCACCGCTACGGCGGGTATCGGGGAGTTGGCCGAAACGCCGGAAAAGGATGGTCTGTACCTGGCTCCCGGACTGGCAGCCAAGAAGATTGCCGATACTTTGGGTTTCGTAAGCACGCCCATCACCGTGAGCAATGCCTGCATTTCGGGCGCCACCGCACAGATGCTGGCCCAAAGGCTGATTGCCGCTGGAATCTATGATGCCGCGGTGGTCTGCGGCGCGGACGTCCTTTCCTCCTTCGTGCTGGCCGGCTTCGACTCCTTCAAGGCCCTTTCCCCTGTGGAATGCCGGCCGTTTGATATGGAACGTCTGGGCCTGAACATAGGGGAGGGTGCTGCCACCCTCATTCTCACAAAAGAAAATGAACAGGCCGTTGACTGGTGCCTCGTGGACGGCTGCCTGAACAACGACGCTTACCACGTGAGCGCGCCCATCCCTTCCGGAGACGGGCTGGCCCGTGCCATCCGGAAAGTGGCGGATCCGGACCGGATATCCCTCCTGGCCTGTGTAACGGCCCACGGAACCGCCACCCTGTTCAACGACCAGATGGAGTCCAAGGCCCTCGCAAGCGCCGGGCTGGGAGATATCCCTACCACGGCCTTTAAATCCCATTTCGGCCACACGTTCGGCGCTTCCGGTATCCTGGAACCCATCCTCACGATGTGCTCGCTGGACGAAGGAAAAATCCTTCCCCTGCGCGGCTTTGAGGAACTGGGGGTCAGCGGGAAGATCAGCATCTGCTCCTGCCTGCAGGAGACGGACAAGAAAGCCTTCATCAAGACGCAATCGGCCTTTGGTGGCTGCAACGGTGCCGTTCTGTACCAGAAGGGATCCTGCCCGGAGGCAGCGCCGAAACAGACGCTGTATGAGACGGTAAAAACCGTGGAAATAGACCCGGAGGGCCTTTCCATGGATGGACAGTCCATTCCGCTGGAGAACCAAGGTTCCGCCCTGCTACCGGAGATTTTCAAGAAATATCTGGCCGATGGCTCGCGCTTTTTCAAGATGGACCTCTTCAGCCGCCTGGCCTATGTGGGCACAGGGTTGCTGGCGAAGGACACCCTGGAAGACAGTGCGCCGGAGGACCGGGGCCTTCTCATCTGTACGCTCAATGGATCCGTTCTGGCCGACAGGAAGCACCTGTCCACCTTCTCGGAGGAGTATTATCCCAGTCCGGCCATCTTCATCAATACGCTGCCCAATGTGGTGTTGGGAGAGATTGCCGTGACGCATCAGATCCAGGGAGAGACCACGCTGGTGATGCTGCCCAGCCTGGACGATGCCTGCCTGGAAACCCTTTTGCGCACCACCCTCGCCGCTACCACTCCGTCCGCGCTTATTGCCGGATTTGTAGACTGCGAGAGCGAAAACGTGTTCCGGGCCAGCCTTAAACTGTTAAAACTCAAAAAAATATAAAATGGAAGAATTGATTGAAAAACTGAAACTGCAGATCATCGACGCGCTGAATCTGGAAGGGATGACGCCGGACCAGATAGACAATGACGCACCTCTTTTCGGAGAGGGGATGGGGCTGGATTCCATCGACGCCCTGGAACTCATTGTGATCCTGGACAAGCATTACGGCATCAAACTGAAGAGTCCCGCTGAAGGAAAGACGGTCTTCCAGAGTATCAATTGCATAGCAGATTATATCCAGAAGAACAGGACCAAGTAATGGGCGGAACCGTTTCCATAAGCGGGATGGGCATTCTCAGTGCCATCGGCAACAACCGGCAGGAGGTTTTAAACGCTCTTCTGCGGAAAGAGTCGGGTATAGGGCCCATGAAGTATCTGGCTTCGGTTCACACCGACATCCCTGTGGGAGAGATCAAGCTGTCCACCGCCCAGATGAAGCAGGCGCTGGGAATCGAGGCCAATCTGCCCGTCAGCCGGACCTCCCTTATGGGAGCACTGGCCGTACGGGAGGCCCTGGAGCAGGCCGGAATACAGGACGTTACCGGAAAACGGGTGGCGCTGATTTCGGGCACCACCGTGGGCGTGATGGACGTTACGGAGCAATACTTCGAACGGATGAAGACGGAGCCGGACCTGCAGTACTTGCCGCACAGCAACGAATGTGGCCGCAGTACGGAGGAAATCGCCCAGTATGCAGGCCTCTCAGACGCCAGGTGCTGCACCATCTGCACGGCCTGTTCATCGGCCCTGAACGCCATTATGCTGGGCGCCGAGATGCTGCAGAACGACGAGGTGGACCTGGTCATCGCCGGCGGTTCGGAGCCGCTGAGCCGCTACCACCTGAACGGATTCAATACCCTTATGATCCTGGACCGGGAAAGATGCCGTCCTTTCGACGACACCCGCGCCGGACTGAACCTGGGTGAAGGCGCCGCCTTCGTGGTGCTGGAAAAGAATGCTCCCCGTGCCCTGGCCTATGTAAGCGGCTATGCCAACCGCTGTGACGCATTCCATCAGACAGCCACCTCGAAAGAAGGGGAGGGCGCCTATCTGGCTATGACGGAAGCGCTTCGCCAGGCGGGAATCGGCCCCGAGGCCATTGACTACATCAATGCACACGGGACGGGAACACCCGACAACGACGCCTCGGAGAGCGCCGCTTTCCTGCGGGTATTTGGTAACGCCCTGCCCGCGATGTCCAGTACAAAATCCTATACCGGGCATACCACATCGGCCGCCGGCTCCGTGGAAGTGGTCATCTGCATCCTGGCTATGCAGAACGGCTTTGTGCCGGCTTCCCTGGGCTGGAGCCATCCCATTCCGGGCGGCGTGATCCCTTCACAGGGGTGCACGGGCGTGAACCTGGAAAACGTGATGTGCAATTCCTTCGGCTTCGGCGGAAACGATTCCTCGCTCATCCTGAGCAAACACGCGCCGGTGGCCCGTGAAAAGATGCTGGCCGATGAATCCCGGGTGGCCCTTGTCTCCCGCTGCGTCATTTCTAACGATGAACAGCTGCTCCTGCTGAAAGAGTATCTCTCCCCGATGGAAACCCGGCGGATGGACCGGATGATGAAGGCCTGCCTGCTGTCGGCCTTTACGGTTTTGAAGGAGGCCGGGATCACCCGTCCCGACGCCATCATCGCCGCCACCTCCAGGGGGATGTTCGAGACCAGCACGCTTTTCCTGGAAGACATCGTGGCCAATCAGGAAGAGCACCTCAAACCCACGCTTTTTATGCAGAGCACGCACAACACCATTGCATCTGCCATTGCCATCCGCACGGGTTGTCACGGATACAACATTACCTACTCCCAGGGAGAGGAATCGGCCTTCTGGGCCATCCGGGATGCGAAAATGCTGCTGCGCAAAGGCGAAGCCAGAACGGTCCTGGTCTGCGTTTTTGACGAAGACAGGGTGGATGGCACGGTATTTCAATATAAAGCCGAAAGCACCCTTTATACACTGAAAGATGAATAGCCGTTCCCTCATCCGAAGGACCCTTCTGTCCCTCTTGCTGCTGCTCCCGGCCCTTACGCTGGGCGCCCAGGAAGCCCGTGAGGCCATCCTGGCTTTCAGCGCCAAGGTGAAGGCCGTGGACTGTGACTTCACCCAAACGAAGGAGTCGTCCCTGCTGGCCGAAGCGGCTGTCTCCACAGGGCATATGACCTATCGCCGGCCCGCTTATCTGGAGTGGCAGTATCAGACCCCCGTTCCCATCGCGTTCATCGCGGATGGAGAGCAGGTGGGAATCAGAAGGGAAGACCATACCGAACCCCTGACCGGGAACCAGGGCCGGACGATGAAGGAGATGACCCGGATGATCGTGGGCAACATCGAGGGCAGCGCCCTTATGGACGAGAAATACTTCCAGACCCAGTATGAGGAAACGGCCGATGCCATCATCGTCACCCTGTTCCCCAAGAAGCGGGAGATGCAGAAAATGTGGTCCCGTCTGCTCCTATACTACGACAAGGCCAGCCTGAACGCTACCCGGTTCGAGTTGTACGAAGCTTCAGGGGACCTGACAACCATCACATTCAGCAAGATCCACTATGACTTTTCGGAATAATCTCTATTTCATCGATAACGTCTCACGCGGAGAGGAGGGTGTTTCCTACCAGATTCATCTGAATGCGGAGCATATCATCTACCAGGCACATTTCCCCGGGGAGCCCATTACCCCGGGCGTATGCCTGCTGCAGATGGGCCTGGAACTGCTCTCGGAAGCCGTGGGCTGTGAACTGGAGCTTGACACCGCAAAGAATGTGAAATTCCTGAGTGTCCTGCATCCGGAAGGCCAGACCGTGGATGTACGCGTCCATCATTTGGTTCAGAACGAAGATACCAGCAAAGCCCAGATAGATTTCGCCACCGGGGAACAGCCCGTGGCCAGGATGTCCCTTATATGCCGGAAGACTGCAAAATAGGACTCAGAAACAGAGGAATCTGTGTAATCGTCCCGACTTACAACAATGCCGGGACCGTGGCCGATGTGGTTTCACGGGCACAGGCCTACTGTGAAGATGTCTTTGTGGTTCTGGACGGCTGCACCGACGATACGCTGTCCCGGCTGGAGGCTTTGCCCGTCAAGCCCCGTTGCATTGTCATTGAGCAGAATAAGGGGAAGGGGAATGCGCTGAAGGAGGGTTTCCGCCAGGCGAGGGAGGCCGGTTTCGCTTATGCCATCACCCTGGACGCCGACGGCCAGCATTTCCCCGAAGACCTTCCGCTCTTCCTGGAGGCCAGCCGGAAGCATCCCGGCGCGCTCATCGTGGGGAACAGGCTGGGACTCAAAGACGCAGAGCGCAGTAAGGGAAGCCGCTTTGCCAATGCCTTCAGTAACTTCTGGTTCTTCCTGCAGACCTTTATACCCTTGCAGGATACGCAGACAGGATACCGGCTGTACCCCCTGAAGAGAATCCCTAAACTGTTCTCGGCCCGTTATGAGGCCGAACTGGCGCTCCTGGTCTTTTCGGCCTGGCGGGGTATCCCCCTGGTGAGCCAGGGCGTGCGCGTCTATTACCCTCCCCAGGAGGAACGGGTGTCGCATTTCCGTCCCATCGCCGATTTTGCCAGAATTACGCTGCTGAACGTTTTCCTGTGCATCCTCGCACTCATTTATGGTTGGCCCCGGACCCTCCTTCGCTGGGTTTTCCGGGTGCTGAAGTCCCTGTTCGTCTTCCTCTTCTATGTGGTTGTAATGGCCTTTTTAGTAACGCCGGGCGTGTGGATTTTCCTGAAATTCGCGCCCAATACCAATCAGAAGAAGGAAAAACTGCACCGCTTCATCTGCCGCTTTGCCGGAATGGGCACCCGCTTTTTCGGATGGGTGGGGAATCCGCTTACTCGGGAAGGAAACCTGGAAGAGGACTTCAGCCGGCCGGCTGTCATTACCTGCAACCATCAGTCGCACCTGGATTTGCTGCCTGTGCTGGCCCTAACGCCCAGGCTGGTCATCCTCACCGCCGACTGGGTGTGGAATAATCCGCTTTACAGCTTCATTATCCACGAGGCCGATTTCCTCCCGGCTTCCAGGGGCGTTGAAGCCATTTCGTCCCAGCTGTCCGAACTGGTGAAAAACGGGTACAGCATTGTCATCTTCCCGGAGAGCACCCGTTCGCTGGACGGCAGTATCGGCCGTTTCCATCAGGGCGCGTTCTATCTGGCCGATCACCTGGGCCTTGATATCCTCCCGGTGGTCCTGTATGGAACCGGGAAGGCGCTGCCCAAGCACGGACGCATCCTTCGGCGCTGGCCCATCCGCCTGGAGATGGATGGACGGATCTCCCAGGAAGAACTGAAACAGAAGGGGGAGGATTACAAGTCCCAGGCCTCCTGGCTCAGGAAATATTACAAGAGCAGATATACGGAAATAGCAGACAAAGCAGAGCAAACGATAGTATGAACAAAAGCGTAGTCATCATTGGCGGTGGTCTGGGCGGCCTATTCACCGGTGCCATCCTCTCCAAGGAGGGGTTGAAGGTTACCGTGCTGGAAAAGAACGCCATCATCGGCGGAGGCCTTCAGAGTTTCCGGCGCTTCGGGGAACTGTTCGATACCGGTATGCACGTAATAGGCGGAATGCAGCAGGATGGAAATATCCGTCGCATCTGCGAGTATCTGGGCATCTGGGACAAGGTGCAACTGAAGGATACGGACCCGGATCATATGGACAGCATCTACTTTTCCGAGGACGGGAAAACCTATTCCATCGCCCGGGGCCGCACCCGTTATGTGGAAGTCCTGAGCCAGGCGTTTCCCCATCAGCGGGAACAACTCGAGGCCTATGTGGATGCGCTGTACAAGCTGGCCAATGAGGTGGATCTGTTCTACCTGAGGCCCTCGCCGGATTACCTGCAGGGCCATTCAGAACTGTTCCATCTGTCGGCTACGGATTTTATTGCGAAATACATTCAGGATGAGCACCTCCGCAGCGTGGTGGCTTATCTGAACCCCTTGTATGGCGGACAGGCCCAGGTAACGCCGGCCTATATCCACGCGCTCATCTCCGTCCTGTACATCGACGGGTCCAGCCGTTTTGCCGGCGGCACGATCCTTTTTGCCGAGACCCTGCGGGATTTCATCGAGGAAAACGGCGGTCACGTTTTCTCCGGCGACGGGGTGAAAGCCGTTCATAGTGAAGGGAAGCTCATTACCGGCGTTACCACCGAAAGCGGAAAGGATTATTCGGCCGATGATTATATCTGCGCCATCCATCCGTGTTCTTTCTTCTCTCTTCTGGACGATGAGAAGATCCTGCCCAAGCCTTACCGGCTCCGTCTGAATGAATTGCCTAATTCTTATTCGGCCTTTATCCTGAACATTAAGCTGAAGCCCCGGACATTCCGGTACTTCAACTACACCCAATATTATATGTCCCGTTATGACGGAATGTGGAAATTTGGGGATCCGGAGCATTGGCCCAGCGGTTTTCTCTTCCTGACGCCGCCTGAAATCGGCCAGGGGGAATATGCCAATAAGCTGATTGTAACGGCCCCGATGGCCTGGGAATACGTGAAACGCTGGGAAAATACTTCAGTGGGCAAGAGGGGGGCCGATTATGAGCAATGGAAGGCCGAGTGTGCAGAAAAATTGCTTGACGGCCTCGAAGAGATGCATCCCGGTTTCCGGGACTGCATAGAGGCTGTCAATACAGCATCGCCGCTTACCATCCGTGATTTCTACGGGGTGAAAGACGGCTCTATGTATGGTTTCTCCAAAGACTGCAACAACCTGGTGCTTTCCCAGGTCCCGGTGTTCACCAAGGTACCCAACCTCTTCCTCACCGGACAGTGCTGCAACCTGCATGGTTTCTGTGGAGTGACGCTCACGGCCATCAATACCTGTGAGGCCATCCTGGGGCGCAATTTTATCTTGGACAAGCTGAACCGCTTCGATGACATCCGTCCTTACTACGACTCCGAGATTCCCCAGGCTATGCACCGCATCGCCCGCCATCCCGCACTCGATTCCGTAATGGCTTACCTGTACCCCGGAGAGGATGTCAGAACCATTCGGAGGAATATAGACCGGATTGTAAATGCCGATGAATTCCAGGTGCAGGTGATGCAGCCTGCCATAAAAAAGCTCATCCGGAAAACCTGCCAGGGATTTACCACAGAGGGGATTGACGGCCTGGATGCCTCCGGGAGTTATCTGTTCGTGTCCAACCACCGGGATATTATGCTGGATGCATCCCTGTTATCCTATGAACTCTACTTGAAGGGTTTCGAAACGCCGGAGATTACCTTCGGGGCCAACCTGATGCAGGGACAGTTTGTGATTGACGTGGGAAAATCCAACAAGATGTTCCGGGTAGAGCGTCCGGGCAGTAATATCCGGGATTTTTACAATGCATCAGAGCACCTTTCGGACTACATCCGTACCACCATCGTCCAACGGAACCGTTCCATCTGGATTGCGCAGCGGAACGGGCGCACGAAGGACGGCTTGGACCGGACGGACCAGGCCATCGTGAAGATGTTTGCGATGAGCGGTTCCAAGGACCGGGTAAAGGCCCTTGCCCAGCTGCATATCGTCCCCGTTGCCATTTCCTATGAGTGGGAACCCTGTGATATCCTCAAGGCCGTTGAGCTGTATAAAAGAGCGCAGGGACCTTATCAGAAACAGCCCGGAGAGGACTTGCACAGCATTATCACCGGCGTGGTGAATCAGAAGGGGAGGGTGCACATGACAGTATGCCAGCCCTTGACGGAAGAAGACCTGTACCCGTACGAGGCGCTCCCGTCCCGTGCGTTCTACCGGGCCGTCGCTTCCATCCTGGACAAACGGATCTGCAGCGCCTATCGGCTCTTCCCCAATAATTACATTGCTTACGACCTCCTGCACGGCACCCGTACTTTCGGCAGGCGTTATTCCGATGAGCAGAAGCAGCAGTTTGAGGAGCATATCTCCCGCATCCTTCCGAAAAACGGGCGGGAGGAGATTCGCCGTATCCTGTTGGGCATCTATGCGAATCCCGTAGACAGTATGCTCTTGTTTGCGCAGGTATGACCATAACGGACATCTACACCTTTTTCTCCCGGCGCAAGGGAATCCGGAGGGCCTCCTTACTGGTTCTTACCGGACTCCTGGCTTTCCTGGTCTCTTCGCTGCATTTTAGCGAAGACATCAGCGATTTCCTGCCGCTGGGAACCCGGGAAAGGGAACAGATGTCGGTGTATCAGAATATTGCCGGGGCCGATAAGCTCATCCTCCTGTTCTCCGGTCCGGAAGACCCCGACTACACGGTGGAAGCCATCGAGTGCTTTGTGGAAACGGCCGGTGCCGAAGACAAGCGGGGCTGGTGTGAGCATCTGACCGCCCAGATTGACATGGACGCCATTGCCGCCGTGTCCAATTATGTCCTGGAAAATGCCCCGTACTTCCTTACGGAGGCCGATTTGGAAAGGATGGACAGCCTGCTGGCGGTGCCGGGGTATTTGCAAAAAGCCCTGGACAATGACCGGCAGGTGCTCATGTTCCCGTCTTCCCCGCTGGTAACGGGACGGATTACGCGCGATCCCTTGGCCCTCTTCGGCCCGGTGATGTTCCGACTGCAGTCCTCCCTGGGTCAGTCGGGTTTTGAACTGTATGACAATTACATCTTTTCGCCGGATATGAGCCGGGCGGTCCTGATGCTGGATTCTCCCTTCGGAAGCAGTGAAACCCAAGGAAACGCCCAACTGCTCTCTTTCCTGGAGGGAATCACCCACAAGATGCAGCAGGCGTATCCGGGTGTTTCCGTGGACATAATCGGCGGACCGGCCATTGCAGTGGGGAACTCCGTCCGTATCAAGAAAGACAGCATCCTGGCCATATCCCTTTCGGTGGTGCTCATCTTCCTTTTGCTGGCCTATTCCTTCAACTCGCTCCGTAACATCCTTCTCATCTTCCTTACGGTGGGCTGGGGGCTTTTGTTCGCCTTGGGCGGGCTGTCCGTGTTCCGGGACAACGTGTCCATCATCGTCATCGGCATTGCCAGTGTGATCCTGGGCATTGCCATCAATTATCCTTTGCACCTGATTTCCCATTCGGCGTATTACCAGCCGGATCGGAAATTGGCGCTGAAAGAGATCCTGTCCCCGCTGGTGGTGGGGAATATCACCACCGTGGGCGCCTTCCTGGCGCTGATTCCGCTCAAGTCCACCGCCCTCCGGGACCTGGGGCTTTTCGCCTCCCTGCTGCTGGTGGGAACCATCCTGTTCGTCCTTTTCTACTTGCCGCATTATATGGAGGTAAAGAATGGCAGGAAGCGGGATAACCGCGTGCTGGAGATGCTTTCTACATTCTCCCCGGAGCATCACCGGTGGCTTGTGGCAGGGACGGTTATCCTTACGGTGGTGTTGCTCTTCTTCAGTTTCCGCACCCAGTTCGATGCCAACATCTCCCACATCAATTATATGTCTCCGGAGCAAAGCCGCGAGATGCAGTATTTCGAAGACCTGATGACCCACGATGTCTCTCATACGGCACAGACGCTGTATGTCTACGGCAGCGGCAGCAGTGAGGAAGAGGCCATCCGGGATATCCGGGGCAGGGAAGTGCTGCTGGACAGCCTGGCCCGCTGCGGGAAGCTCACCCGTCAGAATGAAGCCCTCAGCTTCTTCTGTTCCCGGGAGGAGCAGCAGGCGAGACTGGACCGGTGGAAACTGTTTGTGCAACGTCATCGGCAGATGCTCACCACAGAACTGGCCGAAGCGGCCCGGACAGCCGGTTTCGCGCCGGGCGCTTTCGACCGTTTTTACCGTCTGGTCCAGGATTCTTCCACGCTGGAACCCCAGGAGGCCGATCTTTTTGAGCCGCTGCGCGAAACGGTCTTCAGCCAAAGTACCACCTCTGTGGACGGGAAATCTTATCTCGTATGTCCGGTAAACGTGGAACCCGAGGATATGGAGGCTGTGAAAAGCGTGCTGGGGGGCCAATGCTTCGAGATTGCCGGCATCAACAAGGCTATGGCCAGCAGCCTCTCGGACAACTTCAACTACATTGGCTGGGCCTGTTCCCTCATAGTCTTCCTTTTCCTTTGGTTCTCCTTCGGCCGCCTGGAACTGGCCCTGATTTCTTTTCTGCCTATGGCCGTGAGCTGGGTCTGGATCCTGGGATTAATGGCTTTACTGGGTATCAAATTCAACATCGTCAATATAATCCTGGCCACCTTCATCTTTGGCCAGGGCGACGACTATACCATCTTTATGACCGAAGGCTGCCAGTATGAGTATTCCCGCCGAAAACCCATCCTGAAGGCTTTCAAGAGCAGTATCCTGCAATCGGCCGCCATTATGTTCGCCGGCATCGGCACGCTCATCGTGGCCCGGCATCCGGCTATGCATTCCCTGGCCGAGGTGACTATCGTGGGTATGTTCTCCGTGGTCCTGATGGCCTACCTGATTCCGCCGCTCCTGTTCCGCTGGATGACGCAGGGACGCCGCTATCCCGTTACCCTTAAGTCCTTGTTGACCGGGATCCCCAAGGATGCGGTTTCCCAGGTGATGGGCCGGTATATCTATAAGGGCAAGGAAATCGAACGTCCCGTGCGCCGCCGTCTCCGGGAAGAAGCCGCCACCGTGTTGGAAATGCCCCTGGAGGGCACGGTGGACTATGCCGATTCCGGCTATGGCGAGCTCTCCATCCTGCTGGCGCTGACCCATCCGGACGGGAAGGTAATCGCCCATATCCCGGACGAGGAACGGAGACGGATTGCGCAGATAGCGGCCGATGGTTTTGTGAACAACATAGTTTTTGTACAATGAAAACAGATGAGATTAAACAGTTACTGAGTGACATCCTGCCGGCCGTGGATTTCGGTTCGGACTTTCTCTTTGCTGAATTGGATTCCCTGGGAGTCGCAACCATTCTATACGTACTCTCCCAAAAGTACAACGTCCCGCTGGACCAGGAAGACATCACGCCCCGGAATTTCAAGGACCTGGCTTCCCTGACCAGGATGCTTACGGACAAAATGACGCTGGAGAGCAGAATCCGGCAGTATGCCACAAGCCGGCCGGACAAAGTGGCCGTAATCTGCGGGGAGGAAAGCATCACCTACAAGCAACTGTGGGATGCCATCGTGGCTAAGGCAGATGCCTTGAAGGCAGAAGGACTCCAGTCGCGTAAGGCTTACGTGTTTCGCGCCAACCAGGGGATAGACTTCATTGTGACCTATTGTGCCGTCCATTATCTGCAGGCGGTGGCCGTTCCGCTGGGACACGCGGAAACGGAGGAGAATGTTCAGGCCATCAAGGAGGAAGTGGAGCAGTATACTTTCCCGGCCGATATCGCCGATACGCTTTACACAACCGGCACTACCGGGAAATCCAAGGGCGTTATGCTGTCCAAGACCTGCCTGATGTCCTGCGCGGAGAACTTCATCACGGATTTGCATTTTACCGAAGACCTACTGTTCATTATCAGCGGCCCCCTCAATCATATCGCCTCCTTGTTCAAGATCCATCCCACCCTGTGTGCCGGCGGGACCGTCTGTGTGCTGGACGGCCTTAAGGATATGAACGCCTTCTTCCGCGTCTTCGACCTTCCCTACAAGTCCTTCGCCACTTTCCTGGTACCGGCCAGCATCCGCCTGATTATGCAGTTCTCCTATGAGAAACTCTGCGCCCTGGCCCCCAAGATTGCGTTCATCGAGACAGGCGCTGCTCCCATCACCAAGGCCGATATGGAGCAGCTGAGCCGGGCCCTGCCGCAGTCCCATCTGTATAACACCTATGGCGGGACGGAGATCGGCTGCGTGGCCACCTACGATTTCAATGACGGGAAGTATATGGAGGGATGTGTGGGTCGTCCGCTCAAGAATGCTTCCGTGGAGATACTGGAAGACGGAACGGTGGTGGTCTCGGGCCTTACCATTATGAGTGGATATGTGAATGATGAGGAAGGTACCCGGAACGTAATCCGGGACGGGAAAGTGTATATGTCAGACCTGGGCTTCTTTGACGAAGACGGCCTGATCCACCTGTCCGGACGCCAGGGAGATACCATCAATGTGGGTGGTTACAAAGTGAATCCGCTGGAGGTAGAAAACGTTGCCTCCGCCTATCCGGGCATCCGGGACTGCATTTGCATCCAGGCCACTCATCCGATCATCGGCCCTGTGCTGAAATTATTGGTGATCATGGAAGAAGGCGCCACGCTGGACAAACACGCACTGGCGGTTTACATTAAATCCAAACTGGATGCCTACAAGGTTCCCACCCTGTATGAGGTGACCGATGCCATCCGCTACACATATAACGGGAAAAAGGACAGAAAAGCTTACAGGGAGCAGGGATAAATCGCTTCCAGCCAGCGCAGGAACTCATTTCTCCATTCACGGCATTCCTGGCTGCCATAATAATCGCTGGCCCCGAAGCCGTGTTTTCCTTCTTGATACTGCAAGTATTCGTGCGGGACTCCTTTCTGCGTTAAGGCCGAATCCAGCAAGACGGAGTTCTGGTATTGGACTATAGGGTCATCCACGCAGTTGATCAGGAATACGGGAGGGCAGTTGTCGGGGATGTGCCTCTCCAGGGACAGAGAGTCCCGCATAGATTTTCGGCCCACCCAGCTGTCTCCCAGGAGGCCGCGCCGGGAACGTTTGTGCACATAGGGCGGGTGCATCGTGACAACAGGGTAGACGGCCGCCACAAAGGCCGGACGCAAGTTGACGTTGGTTTCAATTCCCGACAGCTGCAGGAAATTGGTGGAGCTGAAGCAGGCGGCCGACATCACCAGGTGGCCACCGGCCGAAAAGCCCATCATTCCGATACGGGTGGAATCCAACTGATACTCCCGGGCGTGTTCCTGCACATATTGGAGCGCCCGCTGGGCATCCGTAATCATATCCGGATGCCGCTTGCCGCGAAAGATGAGGCGGGTATGGAAGGCAATCTCCGCCGCGCCGGCCACGCGATAGGTAAGGACAAAGGCCGTAATCCCTTTGGATCGCAGCCATTCGGCCACCAGTTCGCCTTCATTCTCCTTGTCATGCCAGTAATAACTTCCGCCGGGACAAACGATAATGCTGATCCCGTTGGGCTGCTCCGGTTTGTACGCATACAGGGATACCTCCTTGCCAAAACGGATGTTCTCTCCTTTCCAAAGGGCGATGGTGTCAACCGGAGGGATTGTCGCATAACCATATAGGGAAAGGAACAAGAGCAGGATTAGCAGGCAGTACCTTTTATGCATCTTCTAGACTCATTATATCCGAATACAAACCTACATAAAAAATTGTAATTTTTAGCGCATTTTATTAATTTTGCTCAATTTTAAAATCACCGTCCATGGTTCAGGTATACTGCAAGAACACGGGGGAAACCAAACGCTTCCCGGAAGGCACTTCCTTGTTGCAAATGCTCTCGGAATTCGACTGCCGCCGCCCTTATCCCATTGTCTCCGCCAAGGTGAACAATGTCTCGCAGGGCCTCAAGTTCAAGGTCTATCAGAATAAGGACATCGAATTCATAGATGTCCGCGAATCGAGCGGCATGCGGGTGTATTGCCGCTCGCTTTATTTCTTGCTGTATAAGGCGGCTTCGGACGTGTTCCCGGGCTGTCGGCTGTATATCGAACACCCCATCTCGCACGGTTATTTCTGCCATCTGCGCAAGGCCGATGGAGTGGATGTGGGCCCGGAAGATCTGGCCCTGCTGGAAAGCCACATGCGCGAACTGGTGGAAAAGGATATGCCGTTCCACCGCTACGATGTCCAGACGGCCCGCGCCATCAAGGAGTTCCGCAAAGCCGGTTTTATGGACAAGGTGAAACTGCTGGAAACCAGCGGAGAAGCCTATACGGATTACTACACGCTGGGAGATACCGTGGACTATTTTTATGGGAAACTGGTCCCGTCCACCGGCTATCTCACTGTCTGGGGCCTTTGCCCTTATCACGACGGTATCCTGCTGCGCATTCCCTCCAAACAGGACCCGTCCCGCCTGGCGGAGTATGTAGACCAGCCCAAGACCTTCGAGATGTTCAAGGAAGCCCTGCGCTGGAATATCATTATGGGCCTGAGCACTGTGGGCGATGTGAACGAAGCCTTCCTCAGTGGCCGCGCCAGCGAGCTCATCCAGATTGCAGAAGCCTTGCAGGAGAAAAAGATCGTCCAGATCGCTGAAGAAATCGACCGCCGCTACCGCAGCGAAAACCCACTGAAGGTGGTGCTCATCACCGGCCCTTCTTCTTCCGGTAAAACCACCTTCTGCAAGCGCCTTTCCATCCAGCTCAAAGCCTGTGGCCTCAAGCCCGTTTCCGTGAGCACGGACGACTACTTCGTGAACCGCGTGGAAACGCCCAAGTTTCCGGATGGCAGCTACGATTTCGATAATTTCGACACCGTGGACCACGCCCTTATGGAGCGGGACATTATGAAGCTCATAGAAGGGGAGGAGGTGGATGTGCCGGAGTTTAACTTCGTCACCGGCCTGCGCGAATACAATGGCAAGAAATTACAATTGGCCGATGGCAAGATCCTGCTCATCGAAGGCATCCACGCCCTGAATCCCGCCCTCACGGAACAGATTCCGGATTCGGCCAAATTCCGGATCTTCATCAATACGCTCACCGGAACCCTCCTGGACGATCACAATATGATCCCCACCAGCGACAACCGCCTGCTGCGCCGCATTGTGCGCGATTATAACAAAGGCGCCTTTACCGCCCGGGAATCCATTTCCAACTGGCAGAACGTGCTGGATGCGGAGCAGAAGTGGATCTATCCATATCAGGAAATGTCCGATGTGATGTTCAACAGCGCCTACCTGATTGAATTCGCGGTGCTGAAGAACCACGCCGAGCCCATCCTGCGCAGTGTGCCGCAGAATTGCGCGGAATACTCAGAAGCGCACCGCCTCCTCAAGTTCATCCACTACTTTACCCCGGTGCCCGACAAAGAGATTCCAGCCACCTCGCTCCTGCGCGAATTTATCGGCGGTTAAAGCTTGGTTTCCAGTTTTTCCAGATAGGAAACGACGTCGCCCACAGTTTCAAACTTGGCCAGGGCCTCGTCCGGGATCACCAGGCCGTACTCGTCCTCGATGCGCATCAGAAGCTGGAGGATGTCCAGGGAATCGGCCCCCAGGTCTTTCTTGATCAGGGATGCAGGGGTTACCTTGGCGGGATCCAGGCGCAGCTGCTTGGCCAGGATGGCTTGTACTTTCTCAAACATCATAATGTTCGTATTTGACGATTTCTGCTTCAATTTTGTCGGATAAGCGGCTCAGTTCCATTCGGTAGGCCTGCTCGATACATTTTTCCACGGCTACGGCCTTGGAGGAACCATGTCCTTTCACCACCACCTTGGAGGTGCCCAGGAGCACGCTGCCGCCGTAATTCTGGTAGTTCATAAACTCCTTCATATCGGCGAACATCCGTTTCATCAGGAGTGCTCCCAGTTTGTAGAGCGTCTTGCTGAAAATCTCTTTCTTGAGTTTTTTCAGCAGTTCCAGGGCCGTTCCTTCCGTAGTCTTCACCAGTACATTGCCGGAGAAGCCATCGGCCACCACTACATCGTAGCTGCCGGAGAGAAGGTCGCGACTCTCCATATTTCCCACGAAGTTCACCGACGGGGTATCCTGTAACAGTTTGTAGGCTTCCTGGCGGATTTCGTCGCCTTTTTCGGCCTCTTTCCCCACATTCAGGAGAGCGACCCGGGGCTTGGAAACGCCGTACACATTCTCCAAATACAGGGAAGCCATAATGGCGAATTGGCGCAAGTGGGCGGCCGTTACTTCCACATTGGCACCGCTGTCGCAAACGCCCACGATGCCGCCGTCCATAGTGGGCAGCAGGGGACAGAAAGCAGGCCGTATGACGCCCGGAATGCGTCCCAGGCGCACCAGGGCGCCCGTTACCAGCGCTCCCGTGGAACCGGTGGAGACCAGGGCAGCGATATCGTCGCGGTCGCGCAGGAGGATGATGCCCTTCATCATCGAGGAGTTCCGTTTGAGACGCACCACGTCCGTGGGTCTCTCATCACAGCCGATCACTTCCGGTGCGTGAACAATCTCCAGCCGGCTTTTATCGTATGTCTTACCCTCCAGTTCCTTCTGCAGGATGGCTTCGTCTCCGGTGAGGAGGATGTACAGGTCCGGATAGGTGGCCATTGCTTTGAGGGCCCCCTCTATGGGTGCCTGGGGGCAATGGTCGCCGCCGAAACAGTCTACGATTATTTTGATCATAATGACTTCACATAAGCTCTATAGCGTTTGCACTCTTCACGCTTAAAGCGGCGCCACTGGTTCAGGATGGCGTAGTTGTCTTCCAGGTTCAGGTTGGTGTCGGCCCATTTGAGACGGGGGTTGTCGCGCAGCATCTTCATAATGGCCAGGCTGAGGGCACCGGAAACTCCGCGGTTCAGATAAGTGGGATCTACGCCCACCAGGCACAGGTCAATGATCTCGGGCCGTTTAATGGCGTACAGGAGCTTAATGAGCGTTAGGGGCGTGTATTTGCCGCGTGTGCCCACCAGGGCGCTGGCCAAGCCCGGGAAGGAGAGGCCGAAACAGACAATCTTCTCGTTTTCATCCAGGATCACAGCCGTGTGCTGGGGAGTGATCACGATAGCGAAGTTATCCAGCACCAGCTTCCGCATGGCTTCGGTGAAGGGGACCGTTCCATAAAGTCCTTCGTAGGAAGTATCAATGAGGTCGAAAATCCCTTTGGAGTACTTGCGAAGCAGATCCGGTCCGTTCTTGGCGGTGCCATAATGCAGCTTGTAACGCCTGAAGATGAAAGCTACCAGCTTTTCAAGCTCATCCATGGTTTCCTGGCTTTCGGGGCCATACAGCCGGCTGGCGGTCCAGTCAATTTCCTTTACGTAACCGAGGGCCTCCAGATGGTCTTTGTAATAGGAGAAGTTGTAGTTTTCCTCGAAGGTGGCCGGCTCCTCAAAGCCTTCCACCAGCAGGCCTTCCCGTTCCAGGTCGCTGAAGTTGAGCGGTCCCACCACCGTGTCCATCCCTTTCTCCAGGGCCCAGGCTTCGGCCTTTTCCAGGAGGGCGCGGGAAACTTCCAGCTTGTCTATGACATCGAAACGGCTGAAACGGCAGCGTTTTTCTGCGTTCTTGGCATTTGCGTCCTTCTGGATGATGCATTGGATACGGCCTACGGGTTTCCCGTCCTCAAAGGCCAGGAAAGCCGTCCAGTCGCAGCTGTCGTTGTACACATAGTCTTTCCGAAACATCTTCTTTTCGTCGCTGTACAGCGGCGGCACGAAGTACGGATTGCCCTTGTACAGATCAAGCGCAAAGTTCAGGAACTGCTTCTGCTCCTTCTTGGTGGTTACTTCTTTAACTTCAATCATTTATCTATGCTTTGCGTGGAAGCATACACCTACGCCGTTGGGGCCGCAGTGGCTGCCGGCGGTGGGATTCACATAAACGTATTCGATGTTTTGCTTCCCGTATTTCTCTTCAATCATACGGCCGATCTCCTTCGCCAGTTCCGGGGCATCCGTATGGCCGATGCAGATGCGGTGCTTCTCAATCTCATCGCCCAGTTCGCCCACTTTGTCCACCAGGTAATCCATAGCCTTGGCGCGGCCCTTGGCGGTGCCCACGGAGACCATCTTGCCTTCCTGGCTCATATGGATGAGGGGACGTACGCCGATGAGCGTACCCATGGTGGCGGCCAGTCCGCTCACGCGGCCGCTGCGGCGGAAGAACTTCAGGTCGTCGGCAAAGAAATACATCGCGAA
>JAEEGL015520789.1_pt1 | contig 23123 bp, 17 predicted proteins | sample 9134231 | NCBI WGS metagenome assembly JAEEGL01 (sample SAMN16246548, study PRJNA631951) | gut metagenome | biome: gut microbiome; feature: rumen; material: fiber-attached | host: Bos | place: Iran: Karaj | collected 2018-10
AAACCTAAATGCACTTTCTCCGTCAGCCTCCAACCCAACTCCGGTGTCAAAGCGAAGGACCATCCGTTCTCCCGGCTGTCCGCCCGCGAGTCGTGGTGGAAATAGATATCGAAATTATATCCGTAATAGAGTTTCTGTTTCCATAGCGGGACGGGAGGAACGGTTACGGGCGGCGGAGTATTGGCGGAGTCGCTATTCTGCGCTTCCGCTGTTTTCGTTTCTCCGGCGATGGTGACTACGGAAGCGAGCCCGTCGGCGATATGGTCGTCTTTGGACTGCTGCGCTGATAGAGGACAGAGATGAAAGGTGAACGGAAGAAGGAACACCATCCACAATAGGTTATTTCTCATTTTCGCTTTCATTATTATCATTCTCACTCATGTTCCGGAAGAAGAGATCGACGACGCGCTTGGTAACGACCGTCTTACGCACGGCGTGGCGCACCTTGTCAGCAGAAGACGGTCCTTCATCCTTTGCAGCCGCCGAAGCCGCTTTCTCCGCCTCTGCCACCTGTTTCTCGCGTGCGTCAATCTTGGCTTTGAGGCGCGGCGAGGCATGGTTGTAGATGAAGTTATAGCACGGTATGGAAGCCTTCATGATATAAGGCGTAAGGAAGGTGGTAAGTACAGACGCCGCAACGATGATAGGATAGATGACCGGGTCTGTAACGCCGAGTTTGGAACCGAGCGCAGCGATGATAAACGAGAACTCGCCTATCTGCACGAAGGCAAAACCGGTCTGCATAGCGTCCTTGAGCGTCTCGCCTCCCCACCAGCAGCCGAGCGTGCCGAAGAGGATCATACCGAAGATGATAACCAGCGCGACATAGAGGATGGAAGACCAGTAGGTTACCAGCGAAGCGGGGTTGATCATCATTCCGACAGAGACGAAGAAGATAGCGGCAAAGACGTTCTTGAGCGGCGCCATGAGATGTTCGATACGGTGCGCCTCTTTGGTCTCGGCAAGGATCATACCCATAACAAAAGCGCCGAGCGCGGCACTGAATCCGGCTTCTTCGGCAGTCAGCACCATACCCAGGCACAGACCGAGCGAGAGAACAATAAGAATCTCATCGTTGAGATAAGACCGTACCCACCGGAAGAGAGTAGGGATAATCATGATTCCGACGACGAACCAGACGACGAGCGTAACAGCCAGCACGCCTACTTTCTCCAACAGGACAGAGCCCTCGAAGCTATTCTTGACCGCTACGCTGGAGAGCAAGACCATGAGGACAACCGCCACAATATCCTCGAAGATGAGGATAGAAGTGGCACCCTTGACAAAACGTGCTTTGGACAGTCCTGCTTCGTCCACCGCTTTCATGACAATAGTCGTAGAAGACATACAGAGCATGGCGGCAAGGAAGAGCGAGTTCATGGTGTTCAGTTCGGCGGATTTACCTACTCCGAAGCCCAAGAGCAACATACCGATGACGATAGTAGCAACGCCGATGAGCGCGACCTTGCCGGACTCGAAGAGGTTCTTGATACGGAACTCCAAGCCGATACAGAAGAGCACGAAGAGAACTCCGATGTTGCCCCAAGTCTCGACGTTCTCCATCTCGACGAGTTTCTCTCCGAAGAGATGGGGACCTACTAATACTCCGGCTACGATGTAGCCTAAAACAACGGGCTGCTTGAGCAGCTTGAACAGCAGTGCCACGATGCCTGCCGTAATCATAAGAATGTAAAGATCATGTACCATAGTTGCAATGGTTATGTATTGTAGTTTATGGGTTACGGGGTATCATAATTCAACAATTTTGCGCTGCAAAATTACTGCTTTTTTTTGAAATACGCAAATTTATTGGTCTTTTGTTTGTCTATTTCAAAAAAATGTTGTACCTTTGCGGCCTAAACGGACTCGTGTTGCGACTGACAAATTGGCAGGGAAAGAGGCTGTGGCATGGGATTTGAAAGAACCAATTAAAGTACAAAGGAACGATGTACGATGTACGAAGGACAAATTAAAGTACAAAGATATGGCAAAAAAAGACAAGAGACAAGAAGAACAGCAAGAAGAATTGCAGGCGCGCCTGCATGAGTTGGAGGAGCAAGTAGCAGAAGCCGAGAGCCAAAAAGCGAAGGCAGAAAGCCAACTGGCAGAGATGGAGGACAAGAACCTGCGCATGATGGCAGAGTTCGACAACTACCGCAAGCGTACCAACAAAGAGAAAATAGAACTGACAGAAAGAGCCGGAGAGAAGATATTCACGGAAATGCTGCCGCTCATCGACGATTTCGAAAGAGCGATAGCCGCTATTGACGACGAGGGAGTACGACTGATCTATCAGAAGTTCCTCTCTTTCCTCGACAAACATGACGTCCACGCCGTGGAGACGGAGAACGCGGATTTCAATACCGACGAACACGAAGCCGTGACTACCTTTGCCGCCGGCGAGGATAAGAAAGGCAAAGTGATCGACTGCACCCAGAAAGGCTACAAGATGGGTGAGAAAGTGATTCGTTTTGCCAAAGTAGTGGTTGGCGAATAAGTTCGCGTTAAATTGTTAAACCGTTAAATCGTTGGTTTATGGCAGAGAAAAGAGATTATTATGAAGTGCTTGGCGTGGAAAAGACCGCGAGCGCAGAAGAGATAAAGAAAGCTTACCGCAAGAAAGCTATCCAATACCATCCGGACAAGAACCCCGGTGACAAGGAGGCGGAAGAGAAATTCAAAGAAGCCGCCGAGGCTTACGAGGTGCTGTCCGATCCGCAGAAACGTGCCCGTTATGACCAGTACGGCTTTGCCGGCATGGGCGGCGCAGGCGGATACAGCGGCGGTGGAATGTCCATGGAAGATATATTCAGCCACTTCGGAGATATCTTCCAAGGCGCAGGATTCGATATAGGCGACATAGGCGAGATGTTTATGGGCGGCGGCAGGAGTCGCGGCCAGCGTGTGCGCAAAGGAAGTGACCTGCGGGGACGCGTATCGCTGACGTTGGAAGAGATAGCCACCGGATGCGAGAAGAAGATCAAGGTAAAGCGGCTTGTGGAATGCAAGGAATGTCATGGTACCGGTAGTGCGGACGGTAAGACAGAGACCTGTCCGACCTGTCACGGCAGCGGCCGTGTGACCCGTGCCCAACGCGGTATCTTCGGCATGATGCAGGTCCAGAGCGTTTGTGACACCTGTGGCGGCGAGGGACGAATCATCAAGAACAAATGCCCCAAATGCGGCGGTCAGGGAGTAGTACGCGACGAAGATATCATCACGGTAAACATCCCAGCCGGCGTGATGGGAGGTATGCAGCTGACCGTTCCTGGCAAAGGAAACGCTGCACCAAGAGGTGGTGTTCCCGGCGACCTGATAGTGATGATAGAGGAAGAGGAGCACAAGGACTTCATCCGTCAGGAGAGCGATCTGGTATATAACCTGTTGCTGGACATGCCTACAGCAGTATTGGGCGGCCAGGTGCAGATACCTACGCTCACAGGCGATGTGAAGATAACCATCACCCCCGGTACGCAGCCCGGCAAAGTGCTGCGGATGAGGGGCAAAGGACTGCCGCGCATCGACCAGTACGGAAGAAGTTACGGTCAGGGCGACCTGCTAATCAACGTAGGCGTATATATCCCCGAAAAACTGAACAAAGAGGAACGCAAACTGATCGAACAACTCCAGAACAGCCCGAACATAGCTCCGGGAGCAGGAGAGAAAAAGAGTTTCTTCCATAACCTGTTTGGGATATAAGCCGTCAGTATTTAGTTATCAGTGATCAGGAAGAAAGTAATAGCGTTGGTATGTCTTGGTGTGATTTTTCATGCCAAGACATTTGCGTTTATCGGCACGGACACGGTTGGCGGTTCTTTCTTCCGGGAATGGTATCAGACAGCGGATTTAGGACATTTCTTGGACAACTATTACGACTATGCCGTGTATGAAACCGAGACGACGGGCGAATGGAATCTCGGCAACCAGTATGTTTTCTCCATCGCCGGCAATTCGTTCCGGCAGAACAAATATCATCTGAACGGAATGCGTCTTGACAGCCGGTTTGAGGAAGGCAGTACGCTCTTTCATGCGCAGCCGGACCGTCTCTCCATGGCAATCGATTATCATGACGGCGAGTTGGATTTCAGGGATGAGTCTGTTCAGTCGCAGAGACTCCGTCTGACGGGAAACATAGGCGGTTTAGGCGGTATCTCTCCGGGAACCAGACAGTTGATCAACTTGTTCCATTCGTCGGGCGAAGAGCGCACGATGGACGGCAGGCCTGTATCGATGCGTAACTATATACTCGGAGGCGGAACGGTAGAAGGGACGTTTGCTATTCCGGCTTCCGGCAGACGGTACTATCAGCATGTATATGCGCGTTATGACCGCCGGGCGATAACCGCTTTCGACCATACGGGTATCAGCGGCATGAGGCCCGGAGACAACTACAAGGTGCAGTTGGACGGCGAGGTGCCGATGAATCTGCATTATTTCCTTATAGCCAAAGGCAGGTCAGACTACGGATCAGAGTTCTATCTCAATAGCAACGAGCAGGCGCAGCAACGCGCTTATATGGCGGGAATATACCATACGTCAAGGTTCGACAATAGGGGTGAGTTAGTAGCCGGCGTGAGCTACGAGCTGCAGACGATCCGCCATGACAGTCTGTCTTTCTCCCGTAATATTCTGGATCAGGACGGTGAGGCTTTTGAGCCTTGGTATGCGGACGGCAGGCTGCACAGCGTGAATCTGTCCGTCCGGTACGACCAGCCTCTCTTGCCGTGGCTGCGCGTGCATGCAGAGGGCTACAACTCGCTGCTGCATTTCCGTCCCGGCGCCGGTCAATGGAGCAATGCGGTCTATTCGCAGTCCATCGCCGATGCTGCTCCTACGCCGCTTTATACCGCTTATTGGCATTCGGAGTCCTTTACATCGGGTATTCTGGAGAACGAAGCGATGGTGGTGGCAGAGAAGAAAGGATGGGCGAAAGGTTTGGATTTCTATGCCCATCTGGGTGTCTCGTTGGACGGTGTTGTCTTAGGAGAAGGCAAGAGTGTGGTGTCTCCCGACTGGTTAGCGAAGGTAGCGATAAACTATTCGCCGGCATGGTGGTTCCGGTTCGGTCTGTCTGTCAGCCATCATAGGATGAGTTACGGGTGGAACGAGGTGCGGTATCTGAGCGGCAAGTATATGTCCGGCGAGATACGGTATGCGGACAATACGCTGCTGGCTACCACCGGCGGCGCGTACCATACGCCGGAGAAAGGACTATGGATAAAACAGCCTTCCTATGCCGTACTGGATCTGCCGATATATTTCACTTTCGGTAAAAGCCGAAGGCATGAGATTGCAATCCTGAGTAGCATCCGGAAGTATTATAACCAGTGGCACACGGTCTATACTGACGGTACAGAAGCGAACCTGGTCTCGCAGAACGGGGTCTATTACCTGCGTGAGGGAGAGAAACAATATACTGTGACGACCCAGCCGTTGAACCTGATGTCCTCGCGCGCAGGCGGACGCACTCCTTACTATATGTCCAATATAGTGAAATACACCTATCGGGGCAAGAAATGGCATGTGATGGCGAGTTGGCAGAGTTATCTGATGGCGGGACTGAGTACCCTGGGAAACGGTCCGCTGCATAACAACATCGGCGCGCTGAGCGAGAGCACGGCGAATCCGAACACGTATATGGCATTGAGCGAGGGCGACAAGCCCTATCAGGGCAACAGCCGGCTTGACCAAGACAAATCGTTCATCCTCCGCCTGCAGGTGACCTACAACGCCTGCCGATACTTCTCAATAGGTCTGAACGGCAAGTTCAAGGACGGTCAGCCGTTCTCCACTTTTACGGCTCGATCACGACTCATTAACGGCTATGAACAGGTCGCGCTTTTGCATTCGGATGCAAAAGGTATCAACATGGCGAATAATGCTTTCGGAAAGAGGGAAGACGCGTTCTTCAATTTCGAGTTGCGCGCTACAGGACGATGGTGGGTTCGGGATATACCGATGAGTCTGGAGGTGATGTGTTATAACATCTACGATTTTGGCACGGCGTTGACCGAATATACCTTCGACGACTATGTCCACCCTACTTATCCGCATTGGACAAACGATCGCGGAATAGCCACGATGAAAGACAGCCGCACCTCGATGAGTCTATGCATCCCCCGCGGTCTGCTCGTCACGTTGCGGGTCGGACTGGAGAAGGATAAACAGTAGGCCTACCGCCCAAAGGGCGATACCGTCGAATCTGCCGAACATGCAGTCGGTAAACATATTAAGGGCGAAAAGCGTAGTAAAGAGGATGGCTGTGAGTCGTCCTTTTTTGGAGGCATAAAGCGGAATAGATATCCAGGCAAGCAGGAACAAAAGCAGTCCGGGAATACCTATTTCCATCAGTTCTTCGAGATACTGGCAATGTGCATGGTATTGCTGCGCTACATAGCCGTCAAATCGGACTGCTTTGTATTTCTCTATCAGATAATTGCAGCTCTGTCCGGCTCCTAAACCATGCGCAATGTAGTCCTGCGGATGTTGCAATGCCGCACCCCATATGTTGAACCGCACATCGTGGTAATAACTCAACTCCCGCATCTCTTTGATATTGGATAACTCTACCTCCTGCATCCTGGGATGGAGATACAGCAAACCTGTCCCTACTGCCACTCCCACTAATACAATAATACCGCCATACCGCCATCGTTTGGCAGACGGAATAATACAAATAATCCCCATGAAAAACAATCCGACAGCAGTAAGAATAGCTTGTCTGGAAGTCGTCAATGGAATAGATGATAACATCACAGCCCAAAGCGGAAGGAGGATTCGAAGACGTTTCCGATAGAGCAGGAAAGCGATGATAGCACCGAATAGTTCGACCGAGCAAAGGAAGAGGCGGTGCTTGAGATGGGATATGTTCTCAGAGAAGAAAATCCACCACTCTTGATATTGTATCCATCCGTTATTATGGAATGACGTCGGTACCCATTCCGGGTGATAGAACAAAATAGTCATGCAGCCTACATAAGCCGGCAAAGCTATCACGCATGCCGCCACGAGAACCTTGCCGGCTGTCCGCCAGTCAAAGCATTCATTCACCCCCCATAAACCGACCGGCACCAGCAGGATGAAGGTCAGATACCGCTCCATCTGCCATTTCCAGGCTACCGAATCCGCAGCCCATAAGCCCGACAGCAGTTTCCATGCAAACCAAGCCCCGAAGAGCAGGAACGGGAGAGCGAAGGTGCGATTTGAAAGTTGCGATCTGAGACATGAAATGTTCAGCCATCGTCCCTCCAAGAACCACAGAATGATCCATGCCACGCACGCATAGCGGAGCACTATCTGCGGAGCCGGCAGGAGCGCTATCACCACCAGAAACAGCCAGTAATTGATCCTTCCTATGATTTGCCGGTATCGGTTCATAAATTGGTAATTCCTTGTTTTACATGTTTATGCCACCGGTGAGCGATGATATATCCGGCGTCCTCTATGGCGTCTTCCCCCATTGCTCGGGCGTACGCTTGCGCCATAATAACCAGTGCCTCCCTGTCGATATTGAGCCGCTCGAAATTGCGCAGTCTCTGTTCGCGGCTGAGGTGCTTGCAGAACTTTATACGGTTCAGATCGATGATTTGTATCCAGGTGCCATCCCGGTTGAAAAGAATGTTACCGCCGGAATAGTCGCGATGCAATATACCCAGCTTATGCAGCTTCGCGGTAAACTCGCCGATCTTCCAAAGAATCGCTTCGCGGTACGGAAAATCCGGCGATCCGATGAGGTCGTTGAAGCAGCTGAAGGCTCTGCGGCTCTCGCATACGTACCAGCTCTCGCGCAAAATACCGAACACGCGCACTTCGCGGTAAGCAATCGGACGCGGCGTGATTTTTTCTCCTAACCGCAGCGCATATTCATAGCTCCGCCGTGCTTTGCTCTTGGCGAACCAGCCGTACCAGATGCCGCGCAAGAGATCCGGCTTGGCAAACTGCTTGATCGCGTACTCTTCGCTCAGGCGGATGATGTTCCGGTGGCGCGAGACGATCCATCCTAAATCCCAGAATGCAAAATCGCCGACTTGCCGGTAGCGCCTGAACCGGTTCAGAAACTTGCTCCAGGAGCGCATATAGTGCAGCGGACCGCCTAAATGCTTCTCCATAAACAACAGATGGCGCTCATTCATCGCATCCACGATTGCGCGTTTCTGAGCCTTGGCGGTATGCCGCCGCGAACCCGGCAGCACACGGTAATATAAACCCACCTCGTCCAGCCGCACATACCGTCCGCCGGTCTCGAACATACTGATCCAGAAATCCCAGTCTTCGCGGTAGATATCTTCCTGACAGAAACCGCCGACTACTGTCCAGTCTATCCTGCGGAAAAGGGACGAGATATGGATCATGTTCTTTCTCGCCAGCAGATCCAACGAAAAATCCGGCAGCTTCCATTCTCCGCTCTTGGTGCCGAAAAACTCAGCCTTGCACCCGATCACGCGCACATCATCCGCTACCTGCTCCATGGCATGCTCGATATAGGTCGGGCTGATCTTGTCGTCCGCATCCACCGGTAAGATCCATTCGCCCGCGCTTTCACGGATAGCGTGATTGCGGGCGGAACTGACGCCTTCGTTGGATTGATGAAACACTTTTACCTCCGGATGACTGGCGGCAAAAGCCTGCGCCACGCTGAGGCTTTCGTCGGTCGAGCCGTCGTCCATCACAATCACTTCGATCGGACGGTAAGTGGACGCAACGATACTATCCAAGGCTTCGACGATATACGGCGCAGCGTTATACAGGGGCACTATAACGGAAACTAAGGGTTGCTTCATATCTTGTCGCGGCGAAGAATCAACTTCCGCCAATAATAGAGTATAGGGTTTGTATATTTGAGCCTTTTCCACGGACGGCTGGAGTGTGGCATGTGGACTACGGGGTTGGATAGTTGCAGGATGTTCGTAAATCCCAATTGGACGGATGTGTGGCTGATATGTACGTCGTACCAGTTCTTCTCAGGGTCGAGTCGCTTAAAATCATATGCGCGCAGCAGTTCGTTGGAAAGCAGTGTGCAGCAGAAAGAGAGCCTCTTTTTGCATGGTCCGTCTTGGTGCATATGCCGCGCGTATTCATAGGGGAAATTCACATTCCCTTCCTCATCGTGCGTCACGGCTGCCACCATTCCTACACCCGGACAAACAGCATCAGCCATGCGTCCAATAGTCTCTTGTCTCACCATCACGTCGCTTTCCACAATCACCAGTGAGACTCCTTGCTCCAGCGCTTTTCGTTGGGCATCAATCAACACCCAACGGTAGTTAGGCGAAGGATGAGTGGTTTGTTCACTGATAGATACAATCTCGATACCCGTCTCGTCGCTCAGCTCTTTGAGTCTCGATGCTGTCTCCTTAGACGAATAGTCATCATAAACGGTCAGCGTATAACCGCTCTGTAGGATAGCGCGGATCGCTTTCTCTGCCGTCTCGATGGAGTCCTTGACGGGCATGATGATATGTATCATGGAGTCATTTACCATCGGGTGATTATTCCTCGTTTAGTAATTGTTATCTGTGCTCCGAACTGGTTTCCCCACTGCGACCCCAGATCCGCAGCCAGACGTACACCGAAATCGAGCCCCCAGGCTTTCTCTACATGCTTGTGAATATCCAGCAGCAGGGCGGTGTTGGTGCTCAGGATCTCGCGGGAGGTGTTGTCATTGCCGTAATTGCGGGTATAGGAAGCCTTGAGACGGTACATAAAGCCGTATATATCGCCTCTTATTCCTAGATGATGCACTCTCACGCGGCTGTTGAGGGTATGAATGGAACCATCCTCGTTGTATAGCGGCGAAGTGATAAAGGGTGTACCTATAGAGCGGTAGAAATAATTCCATCCGTTTTTGAACACGCTGTTCTGATAATACTGGTCATTGCCGGCGTAGCAAAGTCCGTCGCGGTCGTGCCACGGTCCGGACTGGTCGGTAGTGTTGAGAAACTCATATGTCACACCTTGGATAAACGGCCATCGGGTCTGTTTGAGACTGATACCCCATAGACCGTCGGACAGGTTCTGACCCATGCCGATAAAAGCAAAATTGTCTTCGAAGAAATTCTGCCAGTAGGCACTGATCTCCCATCCTGTACCTTTGCCGGTGACCATCAGCTGCTGGCTTCCTACGTGGTTTCCCTGTGCATTCCGCAGGTCATTATTCATCACTCCTCCAGCCCGTGCGGTAAGGACGTGCAGGAAATCAGACCATCCGCTGCCTATATCCCCCCAGACAGGGCTGATACCTCCCCATTGTGCGGCATGGTGGAACTCATAACTGACGTTCACCGGAAGCCGTCCGCCGAAGCGGAGTGCTGCGAACTTATGATGGATATAACTGCCGCGCATGTATATGTTGTCCGCCTGCCATATGTGGGTCAGACCTCCTTTGATCTCAAAATACCCATAACATCCGGGGAAAGGCACATACCGGTCTATCCCAACCGTGATACGCGGAAGCGGTTGGCTGTTGCCGGAGAAAACCATGCTTCCCATACTCAAAGCGGTGTCTTGGGTCTCATAGACAAGAGGCTTGATACCGGCTGTGATATCAAAGATATAGAGGCGGACATGTGCGTATAGAAGGTTGAAATAGCCCGTTCCGTACGTCCGTTGCTGTGCAAAAGCGCTACCCTGTATAGGCGACTGGACACGGCCGGTCATCTGTACCGCAAAATCATAATCCCACCATCGCTCGGGGTGAACGGCTTCCTTGTAGATGCCGGCAGTCAAGTTGCCGGAGAAAGGAGAGGAACTGATATTGCCGTGCGTGTTGCTTTGCAGCCAGAACGGTGCGTATTTGCCGCTGGAGGCAATGCCGCTTACTCCGGCTTTCCAGCGCAGAGTGTCCCCGCCTGCCGGAACGCTGTCTGTGATGCCTGTTGGCCAGAAGCGCCAGCTCAACTGCCGGGCGGACATACCTGTGCAAAGCAGCAATAATATGACGAGCAGTCTATTCCTCAAAGTAATACAGTTTGTTTTTAACCTTCCATTCCTTGTCCTCGCCAAGACCGATATACACCCTTTTGCCTATCGCAAAAGAGAGATGGTTCATCAATCCTTCCGGCAGTACGGCAACATGGCTCCAGGAGTCGTTCAGCGGGTCGTAGCGGTGAATGTCCTGCAGCACTTGGCCGGTGGTATTCACTCCGCCGTAATGTATGCCGCCTGAGAGGTAGATATATTGGTCCGTAGCGGTAGAGGCAGCAAGGGTACGCGTCTTGCCGGGCACAGCAGCCCGTTTCTCCCAATGCGTGCCGTCCACCAGTTCCGCCCACCAGTTCAGGCTTCCCTTATAGAAACCTGTTCCCATGAAATGCCGGCTTTGGCAGGTGCATCCTGTCCCTCCGAAAGAACGGGTGGGGTAGCCGTGGAAAGAGACGTTCACATCAATACTGTCCCAACGGTCGGAAGCTATGTCATATCGGAAAAAATCGCGTCGGTAGTTCCAGCAAAAACCATAACCGGCATATAACTCCCCGTCGCCGGTAAACGCAGTGGCGCAGTCGGTATAGCTGTTCGGATAGTCGGCTAATCGTTTCCATGAGTCCGTAGCGGGCGTATATTCCCACCAGTCTTGCAGGTAGGAACTGTCATTGCTGTATCGGCCCAGAAATCCTAACCCGATATACACTTTCCCGTCGCTCACGCAGGCGGTTGCATTCACGCGCGGAGCAAGTGGAGTGGGACCCATGTCTTCCCAGCTGTCTGTTTCCGGAGAATAACGCCACAAGTCGTTATGCGAATTTCCGGTGCTGTCTCTTCCGGCGAACAGATAGGCTTTCTCTCCTATCACAAACGCCGTGGCAGAAGCACGGGGAGAAGGCATCGGCGCACATTCGTGCAAAGCGATACCGAGATCCGGTTCGCTCGCACAGGCAATGCATAGCACTGCTGCAAGTATCAAGATGATGTAATTCTTGCTTCTCACCTCTCTTCTCTTGTTCCTAAACTCTCGTTTTGCGTTTGAGTTCAAAATCGCGGCCGAGGTAGTTCTGCCGCACAACGGGGTTGGAGGCTAACTCTTCCGGCGTACCGTGGAAGAGGATCTTGCCTTCAAACAGCAGGTATGCGCGGTCCGTAATCATCAGCGTTTCATCTACGTTGTGGTCGGTTATCAGAATACCTATGTTCTTGTCTTTCAGCCGCCATACGACATCCTGGATCTCTTGTACAGCAATCGGATCGACACCTGCAAAAGGTTCGTCCAGCATCACGAACTTGGGTTCTATCGCCAGGCACCGCGCTATCTCCGTACGACGCCTTTCTCCGCCGCTGAGGCGGTCGCCAAGGTTTGTACGCACGTGCTCGAGGTTGAACTCCTTAATCAGTTGCTCCAGCTTCTGAGCCTGGTACTCCGGCGTGAAATCGGTCAGTTCGAGCACGGAGCGGATATTGTCTTCTACCGTCATCTTGCGGAACACGCTTGCTTCCTGCGGCAGATAGCCGATACCCATCTTCGCACGTCGGTACATAGGAAAAGAGGTGATGTCCTGGTCGTTTAGAAAGATACGACCGTTGTTGGCCGAGACCAGACCGGTTGTCATATAGAAAGTGGTTGTCTTGCCTGCGCCGTTCGGGCCCAGCAGACCTACAATCTCTCCTTGGGTCAACTCGATTGACACGTCGTCCACTACGGTTCGTTTACCGTAACGCTTTACAAGGTGTTCTGTTCTTAGTCTGTCCATAGTGTAATCCTCCGTATATTTACGTGTATCTATCGTGTTTGAGTCGGTTTTGAGTCGGTGTTAAGCCGGTGTATGAGTGTATCAGTCTATCTCAACCATCACCGGGCAGTGGTCGGAGTGTACCGCCTCTGTTAATATCTTGGCATCTTTGAGTCTCGGACGCAAACTCTCGGTCACCCAATGGTAGTCAATCCGCCATCCTACGTTGCGTGCTCTGGCTCCCGCTCGCCAGCTCCACCAGCTGTATCGCTCGGGGCTCTGGTCAAAGACGCGGAAGGAATCAATCAGTCCGCTTGCTTCCCACCGGTCCATCCATTCACGCTCTTCGGGCAGAAAACCCGACACACCGATCTGTCGCTCAGGATGGTTGATGTCGATGGGCTTGTGGCATATGTTATAATCTCCGCATATCACCAGGTTCGGACGCTCTTTGCGCAACTCTGTCACCCACGGCAGAAAATCCTCCAGAAACTCCATTTTGAAATCCTGTCGTACGTCTCCCGTCGTGCCGCTGGGTATATATGCGTCCACGACGGTTATATCGCCGAAATCGGCTCTCAGCACGCGCCCCTCGCGGTCGTATTTGGGAATTCCCATACCTACAACTACGCGGTCCGGTTCCTGCTTGGAGAAGATACACACGCCCGAATAGCCTTTCTTCTCCGCCGAATGGATGTAACTATGGTATCCCAGTTCCTGAAACGCCATGACATCTATCTGTTCGGGCTGCGCCTTGCTCTCCTGGATGCAGAATACATCCGGATTCTCTGTCTGCAGCCATTCCAGCAACCCTTTCCCGATCGCCGAACGGATGCCGTTGAGATTATAACTGATTATTTTCATAAACGATTACCTAAAATATCGTATTCCTTTCCCTCGCGGATAATAACTACCTTCCCGTTGCGCAGCACCTTTGTACATTGTACATTGTCCCCTTGTACGTCTTCAATTCCTTCCGGCCATCCGCCGTTGTATTTGAATCCGATGTAGCCGTCCGCATAAAGTTCGATGTCCGTAATCTCGTGATCTGCAAAACCGGTATATGACTTCGCTCCAGCTGGGAAGAGATCAGTGGCTCTGCCATAATAGGTGGACGTGTTCCTTTTGGCTTCTATCAGATCCACGCCTAATCTGCTGGCGGTGTTGTTCACCGTGTTGCTGTACCATTTATCGGGATCATATTGGATCTTGGTGATCATCAGCCCTTTGCCGGGCAGATATGTGTCCCATCCTTCCTGTGCACGGGTTTCCAGTAAATAGAATGTTCTTGGCAATGGGTTCAGACCGTCTAAATTATGTGAGTTTCCGTTGCACATCAGCAAGGATTGTTTGGTCTCTTGAAGCGGACCTAACATGGTGTTTTCCGGCTCTGTCAGCACGCGCGGAGTGATCCATCCCATGAACCACCGCTCGTAGGCGGAATAGTTGGGAGGCGTGTTACCATTGTTATTATAAGGTCCGTAGTCCATGATGTCCCAATTTACCATCGTGCGGTGCGTGGCGCCTTCTACGGTGGCATAGAAATCCGGCAACCCCATCACATGGCTGAACTCATGGCAGAAAGTACCGATACCGCACCGTTCGCCTGTCTGGCCGTCCAACTCGTTGAGGCAGCAGTAGTGATCTATCGTCTTGCCATGCAACTCGAAAGACATACCGGTATAGCTCAGATCGTATTGGTGAGGCCATATCGTGTTGCTTGCTCCTCCGTCCGCTTCGCCTTTACCGGCGTACAGAATAACCACCCAGTCCACGTATCCGTCATTATTGCTGTCGTATTGGCTGAAATCGGCTCCTTGTTTTGCGGCTAACTGGCACGCCTCTTTGACCAGTTCGTCCGGGTGGTTGTCATTCCCGTTCCAGTCGTTGCTACCATAATAGGAGTAGTTCTTGCTTACCGTCACAGGACCGATGACATCAATATCCATGTCGTACTCTCCCCAACTCTGGTCGTAGAAATACTGGTGAATAGAACCCGTGGCGCCATTATAGGTGTATTTTTCTCCCATCGCCCATTGGGTCATATCCTCATTGGACTGGCTGAAATCCAGGTCCTTGAAACTGACCAGAATAATAGCCCCTCTCGGTGCCAGCAGGCGGTCCACTCCCGTTTCCTGCCTTGCACGGCGGGCTTTGGCGCGCTGCTGTCTTTTCGCCATACGCGCTGTTTTCTCTTCTTCTGCTATCGGCAGCAAGGTCTCTTCGTCGAGCCAGCGGCCTTCTGCATCCGTGATAAAATGAAAATGCTCGTCTCCGTTAAGGAACACCATTTTTTCTGTTCCGTTCGCATCAGTCCGGATCATACCCTCACGGCGTGCCGGCACAGCTGCCGCACTCACTGCGACAGCGCATAGCATCACTATGCTCAAAATTTTTTTCATACCAATTATCAATTCTCAATTATCAATTCCTCTTTACTCCGTGCTTCTCCAGCCATTTCTTCTGGCATTTGCTCCGGTCCTCTACGTTTTTGGCTTTGCGGCAGCTGGTTACAATCTCGCCTTTGCGGTTCACTTTGGCGTATTTCAGCCATCCTTTTTTGTTCTCGCGGATCAACCATCCGTCTTCGGTCATCATCCAGTGTTTGTGTTCGTCTCCGCGCAGGAAAGTACGCAGCGTGTACCCGTTCGGCTGCACGCGCTCGATCATGCCGCGGTAAGCCGGTACTTTAGCCGGCTGCTGGGCCGTCACCCCTGAAACGAGGATTGCCATTAGGGCCCCTATTAATAAAATCTTCTTCATATATTTTAAATTTTCTATTTGTCTTTTGTCTTTCAGCGTAAGCGGTCTTTATTCCTTTAGCGTAGCGGTCTTCACCCGCTTGAACAGCTCGCTGGCGAATACGAAGTCGTTGAGTGCTTCGTTCTCGCTGTTCATGATCTCGTGTCGGCTGCCTTGCCATTCTTTCTTGCCGCCTTTGAGGAACACGATATTGTCGCCTATCTCCATGATGGAGTTCATATCATGGCTGTTCACGATCGTGCAGATGTTATATTCCTTGGTGATGTCCTGAATCAACGCATCGATTACGAGGCTTGTCTTCGGGTCCAGACCCGAGTTCGGTTCGTCGCAGAAGAGGTATTTCGGCTCCAGCACGATAGCGCGTGCAATAGCCACACGTTTCTGCTGTCCGCCGGATATCTCGCTCGGCATCAGGTTCCATACACGTTCCGGCATCTCTACGCGCTTGAGGCAGAACTCCGCCCTCTCGCGCATCTCTTCGCGGCTCTTATGCGAAAACATCTCCATCGGGAACAGCACATTCTCTATCACGCTCATGCTGTCGAACAGCGCGCTGCCTTGGAACAGCATTCCTACCTCGCGGTGAAGCATCCGGATATCTTTGCTCCGCATCTCCGCCAGGTCGCGGCCGTCATACAGTATCTGTCCGCTGTCCACGGCATGCAGACCGATCATGCTTTTCATCAGCACGGTCTTGCCGGAACCGGACTGGCCGATGATCATGTTCACCTCGCCGTCCCGCATCTCGGTACTCACATGGTTCAGCACCACATTCCCGTCAAAACTCTTGACTACATCTTTTACTTCAATCATAGCAGCAATTTACTTAAAACGAGGTCGAGGAAAAGGATCATGATGTTCGAGTTGACCACTGCGTTAGTAGACGCCCGTCCTACATCCAGCGCGCCGCCGCGTACGTTATAGCCGTAATAACTGCTCATGCTCGTGATCACGAACGCGAACACCAGACTCTTGATAATTCCGTACCATACGTAGTATGGATTGAACGCGTACTGCACGCCGATGAGGTAGTCGTGTACGGTGATGATGTCCGTGAACGCACCTACCGCCCAGCCGCCTACCAGACCTACGGCCGTCGAGATGATCACCAGCATCGGCATCATCGTCACGAACGCCAGGATCTTCGGCAGAATCAGATAGTTGGCGCTGTTCACACCCATGATCTCCATCGCGTCAATCTGTTCCGTGATACGCATCGTGCCTATCTCCGAAGCGATGTTGGACCCCACTTTGCCTGCCAGAATAAGACACAGGATCGTACTTGAGAACTCCAGCAGCAGCGTCTCCCTCGTCAGCAGACCTACCGTATAGGTCGGCAGAAGCGGGTTCTCTGTGTTCGTCTTCGCCTGAATGGTCAGGATGGCTCCGATAAATACGGAAATGATCAGCACAATCGGCAGGGACTGGAGACCTTGTTTCTCCAGTTCCCTGCTGTATTGACGCCAGAACATCCGCTGGCGGTCGGGCATTCGCAATACCCGGCCCATCAGCAGAAAATACTCTCCTATATGTTGTAATATTCGCATCGTTTAATGTCCTTTCGACGTGAGCGGTTCGCCGCGCTCTTTCTTCTTACTGCGATAAATTTTATTTTTGTTTATTGCTTTTAAATGCTTTAACCCTTTAGGGTTGGGATTTTGGTGGTAAAAAGGACTAAAAGTTTACTTTTAAGGCATTTTTAGCAGCAAAAGCACGCAAGCGCAAGGCGCTAAAGCATTTAAAAGGGTTTATCTATGTTTATGTTCGTATTTAAACATTTTATTTCACTTCCATGCCCTGCGCATTGTAAACCTTGCCGTTTCGTTCGATCAGCAGTACACCGTCCCGGATCACCTTCTGACTTCTGATGGCTGACGGCTGAAGGCTTTCAATCCCCGTCTCTTCCGGCTCGAAAGCCTGACCTTCGACCACCACGTTCTTCACGCAGATGTACTTGCCGCTCTTCGCCTCGCCTAAATCGTGCCACGGCAATATCCGTACATGTAGCGTCTCGCCCGCGACGATCGTCAGCGTCGGAGTGAGTGCCAGGTGCTCAATCGTCTTGTTCGTCATGTTCACCTTCTCCGCAATCGTCTTCACCCCCGTAAAACCCTCGCCGAAACCGGTGTTGATATGGTAGCACATAGTGCTCGTGCTGTGCGAAGCGATGTCCATGGAGATACCCGTTATACGAACCTCCATCGTCGCCGGAGCAGTAATGGCGAAATCCAAGTAACGGCTTGCGTTCTCGTCTATCTCACCTGCCGGCCAGGCTACTTTCGCGCCTGTCCCGTCGGAGTTGTGGAAACGTACCATGGTTATATCGTTTGCCTCTCCGTCGCTGAACTCGGATTTGGTATCCGCTGCCATCATGTTGCTCATGCTGAATGTGGCGCTGATCGGGCCTGTTATTTCCGGCTCCGGCATCGGTTTGGCGTTCACCGTCCAGGTCGCGCTTACCGCACTGCCGCCTTCCAGAGAGATGACGCTTGCTGTCACGGGGACGGACACGCTGTTCTCGCCGAAAGTAACTACGACAGAGTCTTTGTTCTCGCCTGCGTTCTCATAGATAGCGCGCACGTAGATCTTTTGGAACAAGGTGCTTCCGGCGTAATCCACGGAAGCGGTCTTGTCATAGTTCTCTTTGTCTGTCGAGATCGTCAGCGCGCCTGTCGAATGCAACGATACCGTCCCGCTCGCGGGCTCCAGACCGAAACCGGTCAGCAGGAACTCTTTGTGCTGCGCTACGCCGCTGTAGGTCTCGCCGATAGCGATAGCGGACGGGTTAGCCGTGATAGAAGTCGGGATATTGATATGTTCTGCCAAGATACCGGCGTCTTTCATCATCTGCGCTGCCTGGCGGGCAATCAGGTTGCCTCCCATTGCATTCGTGTGCGTGTTGTCGCCGTTGCAGAACAGCAGCTGCGTGCATTGTGCCTCGCCGTACTCCAGATACATCTCTTTCGTCGCCTCCGTCAGGTTGATGAACGGCACGCCCTTCTCCTCCGCCACAATACGCATTGCCTCTACGTAACTCATCGACAGATCGTTTGCAGGCAGACTCTGGTTCTCATAGAGAACACCATTCTCTATCTTGCTGAACTTGTCGCCCAAATCGTGCTGGCCGTTTCGGCGGATCGTGTTGCCGCTGAAGTACTTGCGGCAGATCGGACCTGCTAAAATCGGGTTCACACCCAATGCTCTTGCCTCGTCAATGAACAGACGAAGGTACTCGCGGTATGTCGTCTGCGGGTTCGTTCCGCGCGCGTCTGTCGGAGCCGGGAGACCGTTCGCCTGACAATAAGCGGCGTACTCCAAATTATCCATTCCGTAAGTTACGGTACCCTCGTCGTTGTGCGCAAACTGAATGATCAGGTAGTCGCCTGCGCTCATCTGGCTCTTTACGCTCGGCCAGTATGCCGCCTGCGTATAGAAACTGCGGGTGTCTGCGCCGGACTTGCCGCGGTTGTTCACCGTCACAAATGCAGGGTCAAAGAACGATCCCAGATACATTCCCCAACCGCGTTTGTCGGTGGTGTTCTCGTCGTACTCGGCCATCGTACTGTCACCGATAGTGTGTACTTTTACGGCTCCGTTAGCCAGTGGCAGCCCGATCATCGCCGCCATCAGAATAGATAGAATTTTCTTCATCTTGACTTGTGTTTTTTAATGGTTTTGTAAATAATTTTATTTATGTTTTGTTATATCCTGTTCCGGTCTCGTATTTTGTATAGGAATACAAAAAGCGTGCAAATTTACAACTTTTTTTTGATATACGCAAATCTTTGTGCTTTTTTCTCCTCCTTGTGCCCTTTTCTCCCTCTTTCCTCCCCTTCGCCGTCCTCTTTTGTTCTGCTCCCGCCGGATTCTTCCTTCGTCCTTTCAATCTTCACCTTTCTCCTTTATTTCTGCTGTAAGGTACGATAGATATACGATAGATACACGATACATTAATATGCCCAGAGAATACCCACATAATGCCATCCCTACACAAAAAAAACAGCCCCGCATTGTGCGGAGCTGTCATTCCTCCCTTCCTTTTTAGGGAAGGGCCGGGGTTAGGCTCTTATTTGACGATAGCGCCCTGTGCGTTGTATTTCACGCCGTTCTTCTCGATGAAGAGAACGCCGTTGATCACGCGCTTGGTAGCCTTAACCGCTGCATCAGTGTTGTCGATAGCGGTCGGAGCGGAGAACGTGGTCGTGATAGTAACATCCTCTGCCGGCATCTCGAACGTGATAGGCTCGCCCGGAGCGGACTGAAGGATCTCTGTCTCGTTGGCATAGCAATGCATTACGATGTAACCCTCTGCCGGAGTGAACGTCAGAGTAACGGTTGCGCCTACCGGAGTACGGTATTTCTTGTTGTCCCAGTTAGCGGTAACGGTTCCGTTCTCGCTCTCTGCGATGGTAATCAGGTATGCACCCGGAGCGGGGAGAGTAACAACTTGAATACCTTCGTCAATCAACATCAACTGTTTAAGTACAACGGTGCTACCGGTAACGGTGCTGATCTTAACCAATACTTCCTCGGTGAAGCCCCAAATCGGCAATACATAAGCCTGATCTTCCTCACTCCAAAGGTCAGCCTTGGCGAAGGTTTGCTCCATATCAGTGGTTGCTCCCTTTACAGATACTTTGATGTCACTGCCGAGGTTACCGAATTTGACAATAATACCGCCTTCAGCAGGAATCCAGCCCTGGATATAAGCGCCGGCAGTCTTCATCTTGAGACCGAGATACGGCTCATTGCGGTTAGCCTTGTCTTCTAAGTCATTGAGGGTGTCCAGACTGTTGAGGTGTTCAAAGTCCCAACCGGCAGCGGTGAGTGCAGACTGAATATCATATTTTGTGCCATAGTCAAGAACAAGTTGCTCGATATTGACATTAGCAGAGATGTATGTTTTCGCGAACTTGCCATAAAGAACCATGTCTGCACTGACAGTTGCGCTCAGGTCAGCCTCGGTAGTCAGCTCTGCATCGGTGTACCAGCCTTGGAACTCAGCCAGCGGCTTAACCTCATACTCGCCATGCTTGGTTGCGCTCTCGCCAACCTTTACAATCTCCTCGCCCAGTACGGTCTCGCCGTCCATGTAAGTGATGGTAACGGTTGCGGGCTTAACGGCGGTAATGGTGTAGGTTTGCTCGCCTACAGTTTGTTGAGCCTGCCATTTGCCATCGGGGTTCAGTGCAGCTACTACATCGATGCCCTCGCTCTTTGTGCTCGGCTCTGTCTCGCCTACATAATAGGTGTCAGTCTGAACGGTGAAGGTAACGGTCGGAGCCTCTACATACTCAGCGGTGAGATCCAGACTCAACGCACCATAGAGAGTAGCCATCTGAAGGTCTGACAAGGCCTCACCATTGACTGCCACACCGCCGAGAGTAACATCTACATGGTCAACCTCTCTTTGTTCGGGGCGTACAACTTTGATAGCTGCAATACCTGCGGATGTTCCGTTAGCACGCGAGATATAAATTTCATTGGTCTCAACAAAGTCCTCGGGAAGAACAACATAGCCAACTTCGCAAGCGCCTTTCCCGCTACCCGTTGCGAGGGCTGATGCAATGATGGTAGCACCGCCGTCCGCTGAATTAATCTTAGCCGTAGAGGTCGGGTCTGTTGAGGTAGATACAATAAAATCCTTGTAACCGCAGATGTAAATAGTGTCACCTGCCAGGAAATTACCGGAAGCCGGAGAGATACGCATGTGGGCGCCGTTGTTACCTAACTTACAAACTTTAGTGATAGCAGGCTTCAAATCTGCGTCTGTTACTGATTCTGCATAAGCGCTGGTACCATCGGCAGATGTCTTCTTTTTCTCGTAAGTGATGAAAGCAATGGAGCCTGTCGAGGCAGCAGGAGTTACCTCAAAGACACCGTTGTTGTTTCCGTCTCCGTAAACCGAAGAACCGTCATACTGCCATAGGAAAGCGGTTGTCTGCGCCATCATTGCCATGCTTGCAATCACGGCAGCGCAAAGTGTGAAAAGTTTTTTCATTTGTGTTTTAATGTTTTTAAGTTAAATGAATAATTGGGTTTTTATAGTGTTTTGACAACTATATCTTACAAAATCGACTGCAAAAATAACACTTTTCGCGCATATACGCAAATAAAATAGGTATAAAATGACTTTTTCTGCAAAATCTGTCAATTTTTACACATATATACTCCGCTAAATCCAATAAATTGGACAAGAAATTTTATTTATGTTTATTGTTTTTAAATGCTTTAACCCTTAGGGTTTATCTATGTTTTTTGTACTTTTTAGTGGACAGTAGTGGTTTATTTTCTTAAAAACTGCAATTTTATTTGTGTATCTGAAAAAAAAGCCGTACCTTTGCACGCTAATTCGTAAAATAAAACATTTTATATTCATATCATGAAGAAGATTTTATCATTTCTTTTCTTATGCGCTCTTGCTGTGACAGCAAGCGCAGTTCCTGCGCGCCGAGGATGGCAGACACGCACACAGGCGGACGGAACAACCATCGAGATTCAACAGTTTGGAGACGAGTTTTATCATTACATGATTAACCGCGCGGGCAAGCAGGTCCGCGAAATCAACGGTATGTATGTTGAGATAGGTGAAGCACCGACACCTGTGCAGGCGAAGGCACGCCGCGCCAAAATAGCAGCGCGACGTCAGCGCAAGGCGGTAGGTACTGAGCCGAACCTCGCGCCAAAAGGGGTGGTCATCCTCGCTAACTTCAAGGACAAAAGCATGCAGTCATCCCATACGCAGACTGTGTTCGACGAGTTATGCAACTCCGCAAACTGCACCGTCAACGACGGCTATCCTTCCGCTGCGCAGTATTTCGCAGACCAGTCCAACGGTGCCTACCGTCCCGTTTTCGATGTATTCGGTCCGGTAACCCTTAGCAGGAATCTGGATTACTACGGGCATAACATAGATGAGGATGGTAATCCGACAGATGAGTCCAACGATAATACAAGTGATCAGTATGCCACCGACGCAGTGGTGGAAGCCTGTATCTTGGCTAACCAGAAATACACCATCAACTGGGCGGACTACGACTCCGACAGCGACGGAAAGATTGATTTCGTCTATGTTATCTATGCCGGTCAAGGCGAAGCGGACGGTGGTGCCGCCAACACTATCTGGCCCCATAACTGGGAGGTCTCTTCCGCGCGGTACTATGGTAGCTGTAACTATACGGCTTCGCAATGCACAGTGGGCGGCAAAAAGATCGAGAACTACGCCATGTCCGGTGAGTTGGAGAGAAGCGGCGCACTCGGAGGTATAGGTACGCTTTGCCATGAGTTCGGTCACGTAATGGGTCTGCCGGATCTGTATGACACATCCTACGGAACGGTTTATGAAAATTGTCTTACGCCGAACGACTGGGATATCATGGACGGTGGTAGCTACAACGGCGACGGACACTGCCCGCCTAACTACGACCCGTGGGAGAAAGATTTCTTCGGTTGGTTAACACCGATTAACTTGGGTAACGAAGGACAGAACGTAACACTCTATGCCAACGGCACGGAGAACCAGCAGACGTATCAGATCAACGCTTCCGGCACGTATATTAGTCCGACTACTTCCGGCCTGCGCTATTATATCGAAAACCGTCAAGCTGTGGGCTGGGATGCACCGCTCACCGGACACGGCATGCTCATCTGGAAAGTCAATTTCAATGCATCCGCTTGGGAAAATAACGCGCCGAATAACTC
>JAEEGL016007858.1_pt1 | contig 23122 bp, 19 predicted proteins | sample 9134231 | NCBI WGS metagenome assembly JAEEGL01 (sample SAMN16246548, study PRJNA631951) | gut metagenome | biome: gut microbiome; feature: rumen; material: fiber-attached | host: Bos | place: Iran: Karaj | collected 2018-10
GAATGACTTCGAGCCGATAAGCGCGCCGAGAGGCAGGCCTATAAGGCAGGAAATCAGCGTGCTGAAAAATGACATTCTCAGCGTGACGCCGATTATCTGCAGAAGCTCTCTGTCGGGCGGAAAAAGAAGTTCAAACGCCTGTCGGAAGCTTTCCATCTGTTAACGATTAAAGCAGATTGAAAAGAGCAACGCCGTATTCGGCTTCACCGTATTTTGCGATAAGTTCGCTTGCTTCATCGCTGAGCATCCAGTCGATAAACGCCTGAGCGCCTTCGGTGTTGAGACCGTCAATCTTTTCGGGGTTAACGGCGATAAGTGAATAGGTATTCTTCATATCCTCGCCTTCTGCAAGCACGATGTCAAGATCAAGTTCATCCTGCATTGAGAGGAAGGTTGCTTTATCGGTAAGGCAGTAAGCCTGCTGCTCGCTCGCCATAGTAAGGCACGCGCCCATACCCTGACCTGCGCTGATATACCAGCTGTCGTTAGCCGCGTCGGGAGCATTTTCGCCCCAGATTTTGAGTTCGGCTTTATGAGTGCCGCTCTCGTCTCCGCGTGAAACAAACTTGCTTTCGCTCTCTCTGATTTTTGCAAAAGCAGTTGCCGCATCTTCGCTGTCTTTGATGCCTGCGGGATCGTCTTTCGGGCCGACGATTACGAAATAGTTATACATAAACGGAAGTCTTTCAACGCCGTAGCCGCCTTCGATAAACTCCTCTTCGGATGCCTTTGCGTGAACGAGAATTACATCGGCGTTGCCGTCAATCGCCTTCTGGATAGCGGCGCCTGTACCGGCAGACTGAACTTCAACCTTATATCCTGTTTCGGCTTCAAAAGTCGGAAGCAGATAAGGAAGAAGACCGGAGTCATTGACAGATGTGGTGGTTGAAAGGCGGATAACGGGATTTGCCGGAGCAACCGATTCGGGTTCGGTGGAAACGGTTGTGTCGGGCTCAATCTTTGAGCCGCAGGCGGTAAGCCCGGCAACAATAACTAATGCCAGAATAAGTGCAAATATTTTTTTCATGATATTTACTCCTTTTCAAACACGGAAGGCATCGCCGTTTCCCGCGATACCCTTAAGCCGATTGAAAGAATTTCGACTTCGGTTTTGAAGGCATACGGTTACGCTTAGCCCGCAAAACTCGGATAATATCACGACACTATATTAACATAATAATTTTAATAAATAAAGACTTTTTATTGTATAAATGAAATTTATATGATATAGTAAATAAGGTGATTATTATGATTTTCGGTATTATTTGCGTAAGTGACAGATGCTACAGGGGCGAATGCGAAGATAAAAGCGGCCCCGCTATCGCCGAATGCGTGAAAGATCTTTCTTCAAAAAACGAATATCTGCTTGTGCCCGATGAAAAGAAAATGATATCGGACGCAATTAAAGAACTTGCGGATAACCGTAATGCCGATGTCATTTTTACTACCGGCGGAACGGGCTTTGCACCGAGGGATATAACACCCGAAGCGACAAAAGCGGTTATTGAAAAAGAAGTACCCGGCATAAGCGAAGCAATAAGAGCAAAAAGCCTTGAAATAACGACGAGAGCGGTGCTTTCAAGAGCAATAAGCGGTATAAGAGGCAAAACTCTTATTATCAATCTGCCCGGCAGTCCCAAAGCAGTAAGAGAAAGTATAGATGTAGTGCTTCCGGTGCTTGAGCACGCTGTTGAAACGCTCAGCGGAAACACACAATCCTGCGGAGGAAATTACGGCAAATGAGTATTAAATCCGATATTCAAGGCTTTGATATTTCAGGCAAAAGCGCAGTTGTTATAGGCTGCGGAGGTCTCGGCACAAATGTTTCCGTTCATCTTGCAGGCACCGGAATAGGCAGACTGCTTCTGATCGACTATGACTGCGTTGAAGAGCGCAATCTCAACAGGCAGTTCTTTTATACGAAAGATGACTCCGGAAATGAAAAAGCGCGCCTTCTTGCCGAAAGGCTTAAAGCCTATGCGCCCGAAGTTGAAATAGACTTTACGGCGGGTAAATTTGACAATTCAATTCCCGAAGGCTATGACATTGTGATTATTGCCGTTGACAATATAACAACCAGGCGGCAGGCAAATGATTATTGCAAGAGCAAAGGTATACCCTGCGTAAACGGAAGCATCAACGGATTCTTCGGCACGGCTTATCTTTATCTGCCCGGCAAAACGCCTGACCTCGAAGCCGCCGGATGTCTTAATGAAACGGGCATAAAAAACAAATCTCCGAGCACGACCGCCGCGATTATCGGCGCTTTCGAAGCGCAACTTGCAATTGATTATTTTCTCGGCAAAACAGAAAGTGCCGGAAAATTATATATCTATGACAACAACGAAATCAGAAAACTTGAAATAAGGAGTGAGGGCATTGACTGATTACTGCGGATATATGGGCAGAGTGCTGTTTGTTGACCTTACAAAGCAAACTTATGAAGAATTCCCCTGGACCGATAAGGACAGGGACAGAACTCTCGGCGGTAAAATCATGGCTGCGGATATACTTCTGCATCATATCAGGCCCGGTATGAAAGCGTTTGATGAAGATAACTGGCTGGTTGTAACAACCGGTCCTCTTACCGGCTGCGGCTGTCCCAACACATCGAGATTTAATATCTCAACTGTTTCACCTCTCACCAATATCGTAACATCCTCCAACTGCGGCGGAGACTTCGGTCTTTCTCTCAAAAGAGCAGGCTATGACGCCGTTATATTCACGGGCAGAAGCGAAAGCCCGGTAACGGTGCATATAACCTGCAATGATGTTAAATTTGAGAGCGCAGAGGAACTGTGGGGCCTCACTACGGGCGAAGCACAGGAAAAACTTGCCGATTACCCGGGCAGACTTGTTATCGGCCCTGCAGGTGAAAACAAAGTACTCTACGCCTGCGTTTTCAGCAATGAAAGAACTGCGGGCAGAGGCGGCGTAGGCGCGGTATTCGGCGATAAAAAACTTAAAGCTGTAACCGCCGTCGGCACCAAACTGCCCAAGATTGCAAAAGAAGAAAAACTCAGAGATTTCAATGTAAAATGGTCTAAACTTCTCAAAACACATCCGCTTACCGGCAGACAGCTTCCGAAACTCGGCAGCGCAGGACTGATTGCGCCGATGCAGGCACACTCGATTCTCGCTACAAAGAATTTCTCCGCCGGCAGATTTGACGGTTTTGAAAAAGTTTCGGGTGAAGAACTTGCGGAGAATCATCTTGTTTCAAACGCCGCCTGCACGGGCTGTGTAATCAGATGCGCAAGAAAAGTGGTCGTAAACGGTAAGGTTGTAAAAGGCCCCGAACTTGAAACTCTCGGTCTTTTCGGTCCCAATATTCTCAATGACGATATAGAAAAAATCCTCAGATGGAACTATGAACTTGACGAACTCGGTATGGACGCCATTTCCTGCGCGGGCTCAATCGCTTTCGCTATGGAACTTGCCGAAAAAGGCATTCACGATTTCGGAGTACACTTCGGCGAAACCGATAACATCTCTCAGATGTTTGAGGATATCGCGTACCGCAGAGGCGAAGGCAACGAAATTGCCGAGGGCTCAAAGAGAATGAGCGATAAATTCGGCGGCAAAGAATTTGCCATAAACGCCAAAGGTATGGAACTTGCGGCTTATGAGCCGCGCCACGCCGTAGGTCAAGGGCTCGGCTACGCCACCGCAAACCGCGGCGGCTGCCACCTCAACGCGGGCTATATGGTCGTTGTTGAAGGTCTCGGTCTCGATGTAAATTCCCTTACGCCTCACGGCAAAGCGGCTATCGGCATAATGTTCCAGAATCTTATGGAATCAATTTCAGGCGCGGGCAGCTGTTTGTTTACAAGTTACGCCGTTTTGCCGGGCTTCCTGATTGCAAAACCCAATCTTATTCTCACTAAAGTTATCCTTGCCGCATTCCCCTATGTCGGCCCTGTTGTAAATCTGCTGAGCCATTTCACCAAAGTGCCTCAGATAAACATTCCGCTTCTTCCCCACGCGATTGCCGTGAAACTCGCAACAGGCATGAAATCCAATATGGCGAAATTCCTCACCTGGGGTGCGTACGGCTGGAACGCCGAGCGAATGGCAAATATCATACTCGGTCAGAAAGCGGGCGCGGACAAACTGCCCAAGAGACTTACTGAAGAGCTTCAGGATCCCAACAATCCCAAGACAAAAGTTCCGCTTGAGCAAATGAAGAAAGTCTTTTACCGCGCAAGAGGATGGAAAGACGGAATTCCTACCTGGCATCGCCTTAAAACTCTCGGTATAAAGATAGATAAATCAGTTTATGACGCCGCGGTTTCCGCCGCGAAAACGCCGGATAAGGAGGGTTAAATATGGCAAAAGTAAATGTAAAACTTTTCGGTGTTTACAGGGTTGACACCCATATTTCAGACATTGAAATCAATGCCGAAAAACTCTCCGACCTTCTTGAAGAACTTAACAAGATAGCCGTCGGTGAGCACAAAAGCAGCATCTCATTTTCCGATGCCTCTGTATTCATCAACGGCACAAACTGCAAAAAGAAAAAGTATAAACTCAATGACGGAGACGAAGTTTGGCTTCTCTCCCCTGCATCGGGAGGTTGATTATGGCTTTCAGAATTGACGAAAATGTATGTGTCGGCTGCGGCGGATGCGCTTTTATCTGCCTCTTCGGTGCAATCAGCGCGGCAAACGACGATTATTCTCTCTATGCGATTGACGAAACAAAATGTGTTGAGTGCTCTCAGTGCTCTCACGTTTGCCCTGTAAGCGCAATAAGCGCGCCCGAAGGATACAGAGCAATAAAAAAGGTTACTATCAATGCCGATAAATGCAAGGGCTGTTCACTGTGCTCTAGAGCCTGCAAAGCGGGCGCACCCGCAGGCAAAATCAAAGAGCCTTTTGTAATCAATCAGGATAAATGCTTCAAATGCGGCGTATGCGCATCGAAGTGCAAATTTGAAGCGATTGATGTAGAATACGAATAATAAAAGACATAAAAATTCCGGGCTGACTGTTTCGTCAGCCCGGTTTAATTTATCGGGTTATATTAAAAATACTCGTCAAACGGATGACCGAGGTTTGTATAAATCCACATGAATGTTCCGCACAGAAGGTCGATAATATCGCCGTGATAAGGTCTTATCTGCCCGCTGACATCCTCAAACAGGTTGCCGGGCACACGCGCGGAGAAACTCCACTCGGTAGGCTTTACGCCCAGAGCGTAGAGTGAGATTGCCGCTATATCGCGGAGTTTTACATCATTATCCATTTCGCCGCCTGCTACTACGGTTTTGCCTTTTACGGCTATGGTTGAATAGGATTCGAGTTTTGAAAATCTGCCGTGACCGCCCGTCTCTTTGTGGCCGTGGTCTGCTGTAACGATGAACAAGCCATCTTCAAGCAGTCCGTTTTCTTCAAGGCAGTCATATATTCTGCCGATTCGTTCATCTGCAAGTTTCATCGCGTTTTCATATTCGGGAGATGCGCTGCCGTGAGCGTGACCTGCCGCGTCAATTTCGTCAAGCTGAGTAAAGAAAACGGCGGGAGCGTGCCCTTCATTGAAATAGTTGACTATTGCGTCAACAGTTGCGTCATCGGGGCCTACGTTAATCTTTGTAACTCCGATATCATCTTCAACTATGCCGATATTTATTGCGCCCCAGTTGTTGATTGAAGCAAGTTCAGCTTCAGGCATTGCGTCACGAACGATTTTGAAGATGGTGGGATATCTTTTGAAAGTCCTCTCCTGCTCACCGCTCACAACGCCGTTTTCCGCTCCGTGCTTGAAGTAGGAAACTCCGGTAAGAATGCTTGTCCAGTTAGGGCCGCTGTCGGTTTTGGTTTCGGTGCGCGCGCCGTATTTTACAGTACCGTCGGCAAAAATGCGATGGAAGTTTTGCATATAATCCTTTTCAAAGTAAGTTCCCGCGCCGTCAATGCCGACTATAAAAACATGCTTATAAGCGCCGTATGACTTTTCCTGTGTGCCTGCGGCGGATGCCGTAAGACAGATTGACATAAGCAGCATTACGGAAATAACCAAAGCGATAAATCTTTTCATATGAATCGTGCTCCTGTGATTTAGTATACTGTGATTATATCACACCATATCATTTATTTCAAAACAATTTAAAACAAAAACGGATACCTCACAGAAGGTATCCGTTTTGTTTAATTTAATATTACCGGTTCGTTAATCCGCAGTATGCACGGCAAAGTATGCCTGCGCCGCGTAGTAATAAAGAACAAGCGCTTTAACGGCATCGGCAAGTTCTGCGCTGACATCTGTGCCGCCGTTTTCATAACTGCTCAATACCAGATACGCATAGCTGAGAGCCGAGTAACGCCAGGTGCTTACCGCAGTGCCTTCGCCGTTAAGTACTGTTACGGTTGTTTCGTCGCCGAGTTCCGCTGAAGGAATATCGGAGATTTCAACATAGTAGTAACTGCCTTTAAGTACGGGCGTCAGATATTCTGCGTCTTCACCTTCACCGAGCACGAATGTGTAATCATCAATCGTCTTTCCGCCCGGAAGAGTGAAGTAATGGCGGATTGCCGTCTTTGTGCGAAGCACAAGCGTTGAACCAACATAATTGATTTCACCGTCTGTATTGCTTAAGACGGGCTCGCTCTGAGCAAGCGACTGCGCCGTTACATCCTGCATTCCGCTGTCATCAAACAGCGTGTGCTGTTCGAGACCTTCGTAGTAGCCGAAGAGTTCGTTCGCGTAGTAGCCGTAAACGGCAATTGCTCTTGCGAGGCCTTCAAGATCCGCATTCTGCATATACTCCGGATCTTCCGAAAGTTCGGTGAGATAATCATATACAGAATACTCAAACTCAAGGCTGTTTCCGTCGGCATATACTCTACCGGTAATCGTTTCGCCTATCTGCGCCGCGGCTACATTGCAGGTAAATCTGTAAGCGGTAGTGCCGTCATCAAGCAGCTGCTCAATGCTCTCTGAAACAGGAACGGTAATTGTTTTTCCGTCAACAGTAAACTGCGTATAGATATCATCGGTAACATCCGCAAACCTGAAATAGAAGTTTACGCCGATATCTCCGCCGAGTGTCAGCGAGTGAGCGGTAAGTTCAATCGCAGGCTCAAACACAGCGGTATAAGTAACGGCACTTATATTATCTGCATTTACTGAAAAACTTGTTTCCCATCTGCAGACATATCCGGGAATAACCGTTTTCATCTCGGGTAAATCCGCGCCGGCTGAATTATCGACTACTTGTACGCACCGGTTATTATTATTATTTAAAATATAATCACGCCCTGCGTATGACACCTGAAATTCATCCGGCAAACCGGCAGTTTCATCATAAGGAACGCGTATGTTTACTCCCGTCCATATCGCGTAGAGGGTTGTATCTTCGGTGATTATGATAGAATTAGATACAGGTTCGGATGAACTGATTCCGTTATAGAGTATTCCGTCATATGAATACCACTGCCCGCTGCCGTCCGGCTCGGTATTCCACCCGACGAAAACGAAATCACTGCACCGTGGAATGCTCTCTGTTATTGCAAAATCGCTGCTGCCGAAAGAGTCAATATCGTGGAATACACGCGGCGGATTAGGCATATAAGCAAGATTGGAAACAGATATGTTTTTATCATAAGTCAGGCTTACTTTATTGCCTCTTAACAGCATACCGTCCACGTGCCAGTCGGGAAGTCCTGCGGCGTCATCGGAAGATCGCTTAACCACATACCAGATTATTCTGTCAGTATCAGGATTATATGATATGGAGTCAATGCTCAGAGCGCGCGCAATGTCGGCATCAGCCGGCATTTTCATAAGATGACTCTCTACACCGTTTACATTGTAATAAAAGCCTGCCTGTTTTAATGCGCCTTCAATATATATTCCGGATTTTGAATATGAATCAATCAGCTGTGAAGCGGGCTCAGGCGGGATATCTTCGATTATTCTTATGCAAAACAGGGCGTTTTCAGCTTTTTTGGTCCATATGGCATACAGAGTTTTATCGGCGGTCACAGAATATGTCTGCCCGGGGAAATATACAGGACGGTCGGCAGGCGAAACAGATTCGCCGGCATTGGAATACTCGCTCCAGCCGTAGAATTCATATTCGCCGTAATCTGAAGGATAAAATGCTTCCGGCTCAGGGAGTACTATTGATTTTACGCTGTCACCGGTTGAAAATGAAACCGGATCGGGCGTGGTGCCGTAACCGCCGTTAAGGTCAAAAGTTAGCCTGGTCCGGTTTCCGTCAGTGACATAGACATAAACAGAATCGCTGTATTGACCATCCATCCCGGCTTTGATTAAACAAGGATTGATTGTGAATCCGTTTCTGCTCAGGGTATTAAGTGTTGCGCGGCTGTCGTTATAGACATATGTAGGTTTTCGGGAAGTGTCTCCGAAATAAACCTTCTGATTGTTTGACATCCAATCGGCAGGTTCGCCGTTTACCGTGCCGAGCGTAGCCTTTTCACCCTGATACAATGTAATAAAATTTGCGCTGTCAATGATTTCCTGAGCAGGCACTTTGACATAAACTGTATCTTTATAAACTACATTATCAACATTTATTTTAACAGTAATCTTTGCAAAATCGAATGAAAATGTCTGCGCATTCAAAGTTGTCGATAATCCATACGAGTCTGATAATGCAACAAAATCTGTCGGTCTCTCTGTGTTTGAAGAATAATTTTCGGAGTTATTTGCTATCGCGGCTGTCCAGGTGATATCTGAATCTGAGAATTGAAATTCCGGAAAGCCCGTAAGTTCGGCACGCAATTGTGTGGTTCCGTTGTATGGGCTGAGAACAATCACTCCGTCCGCGCCGAGATTATCGCAGGTAATTTTTACGCTTTTTTCACCGTCGGGCAAAACTGTTATATATACAGTATCGCATACCCCGCCGTCAGATGCCGTGACTGCAACGGGAGAAGCGGAACTCAATCTGCCGGTAACGGTAATATTTTTACCAACGGTGGAGTTAAGCTTAAGCGGCACTCTGCCGCCTTCGGTTGCCGCGGTCCATATGGCGGCAGTTTCATCAACGCCCGAAGTCAAAGCAGAAAGAGAAAGAGTATCGCCCTGCCTGATGGTTATATTTCGCGTTTCACTTTTTCCGGTTAAAGCAGGGCTTGTAATCCTCAGAGAAGGAGCATCGGAGGTAATAATGACGTAAACGGTTTTTGTGCGGGTAACATTGCCGTCTGAAGCGATTGCTTTTATTGCAACTATAGTATCGGAGTTTGCCATTTTCTCTATAACAGCAGAATCGGGGGAATCCTGAGACACGCTCACAAGATCGGGGTGGCTGCTTTCCCAGGTTATTACAGGGTCAAACCCTTCCGCTTCTGCCGTAAGTATGGCAGTATTATTATCATCGCTCAAATAAACAGGAGAATTTACTTCTGCTCCTTCCTGCTTTATTGTTAAAGACTTTTTGTCGACAACGGTTACATTGATTGTATCTAAATAAACAACATTGTTTCCGCCACGCAAAGAAACAGTGACGGTGCCGGTGCCTGCACTGTTGCCTGTTACATAATAGCATTCCTTTTGTCTGTAGGTGCCGCCGTGAACGCCGATACTGATCCAATCAGGCGAAGTAATCCCGTCAAAGCCGGGGGTTTTCGTCCAGGTCAGTTGAGCTGATGACTGGATTTCAGTAAAGCCGTATCTGTTTGCAAAAACCACACAGGATTCACCGACCTCAAGGATTATGCTTTTCGGCTGTGCGACAATGCCTTTTGCTGTAAGAACAACGGAAGCCGTGTAAACATTTCCGGAAATATCCGTTACAGTCGCAGTGATTACCGATGAGCCGGTTTTAAGAGCATAAGCATCAACGAGATATTGAAGCCCGGTTTCAATCGGTAATCCCGATAAAGTATCGATACTCAAGGGAACATCAAACACTTCAGAATCGGAAGACGAAAAGTTTATTGATGCTATCTGATTGTTATAAAGATCATTACCGAGCCCTTCAGCCGTAAGCATAAACGACGCAGTTCCTCCGGGATCAACAACCGCTTCGACAGGCATCAGAGTAACCAAAGCATTCACGGACCGAACGGGCGATTCGCCCGACACGGGAGCAGCGAGCATTCCGAACAAAAGAATCAGTGAGAGTAAAATCAATAAAAACCTTTTTGCGTTTTTCACTTTTCTTTCCTCCTGCCAGAATAAATAATTTATTACAATAAATATTATATCATAGTCGATTATATAGTCAATATATATTTTTAATTATTTTACATAAAAAACGCGCCGACCGTAAGATCAGCGCGGTTAAAGGTTTACATTTTTATTTTTTGCATATATACTGCACCATATCGGTATCATCCGGGCGCAAGGGAGCAAACCAAGTGCCGAAAACAGAGCCGAGACCTCCGAGCACTTTTTCAAAAAACATATCGGTTTGTGAGATTTGCGGTATACCGTTTGCCGAATCTTCCGCAACTGCCGGGATTACGGCAACAGAAAAAACCGTTATAACGCTTAACAAAACGGACAGGAACTTTTTCATGTTTTTTACCCGAATAAAATATTTATAAATTAATTATGCCATATATTCAAACATATTCAAATAATTGTTTCCGTAATAACAATCAGCCCGTACCGTTTTTCCGGTACGGGCTGTATAAGTTTTATCCGAGTACAATTGATGCGGAGAGGTCAATTCCGATGAATCTTAATGCATACCAGATAAGGTTATGGATGAATGTAATGAGTTTACCGCAGAATGTGTCTCCGTGATTTTCATTATCCAGTTTACAGAGATTTTCAGGCACGGGTTCTTCGTTTTCTTCATAAACCGGTTTTACTGTGATACCGTCGACAGTCAGTTCATACTCTTCCCAAGCACCTTTGAAGCCTTCTTTTTCGGGAACTGCGGGCTCGTCAATTTTTTCTGTTTTTACGGTATAAGGAACTTCGGCTATGATTTCGCCGTTTTCATCAACGAAGGTTGCGATGTATTCAATGGGTGTGTAAACCGCATTTACGATTATGTTGCCGATACCCAGAGTGTATTCCTCCCATTCCCCGGTGTATCCTTCTTTGGGCGGAACAGACGGATAAGTGAAACTTTGAGCTACAACAGTAAATTTGATTTCACCCGCTTTTTGACCGTCGGCCATAAAAGTAGCGGTATATTCCACCGGGTCATATACTGCGTTTATGACAATATCATCTGCTCCGAGAGTGTATTCCTCCCAAGCAGCGTTATATCCGGGCTTATTGGGGATATCAGGCTCGTCAATCGATGTATCTCCGACAGTGAAAGTCACCACATCAATTATTTCACCATCAACTTTGAATGTGGCGTTAAATTCAGTTCTGACTATATCGAGCCGCATTGCAGGCACGATGCCGATCTCAGCGTCGTATGTATTGCTCACGGATATATTGCCCGTATGTAAAACCGTATAATTTTTGCCGGAAGTATAATCAGTGCAGAGGCGCCAGAAAGCAAAGCCGTTATTCATAACATACAGGCCCTGGCATTTCGCATAATCGCTTGCGGGCAACTGTTTTGCCGCATCCTCACCTTTCGCAAAGCCATAACTTGAATTTCTTGCTTCATCATAAGACAGAAGAAAAACCGGTTCTCCGTCTTTTTCGGTATCAGGAAATGCAGTATTATAGAAATCCGAGTTGAGCCAACTTCTGATATCACTTTGCAAATATTCGCTTGCATATCCGCCGTAACTGTTATACGTAGCCGGCTGAGTCGTTTCAGAAGCATAATTAGTGAATGGCTGAGAGTCGATGACAGTATTGCATATCACAAGCCCTGTCTGAGGGTCAAGCACGCGCCATTGAATCGGCTCATACTTAAACCAATAATAATTCTCAGATTCGGTGTATCCGTTATCTTTTTGGCGTGAAGCTGATTCTGCGGACGGATAGCAGGTATATGAAGGCCTGTATCTGCTGATAAGCACAGCCCTGTATTTTCCGTTTTCTGTTTCAACATCGGCATACTTCATACAATCTCCGGGTACCATACTGCCGTTAACATTGCCGTCGCCTTCATAGTATCCGTAACTGATGAAATCATCTTCCGAAACAATCGCATTGAGTTCGGAGATAACAGCCTCATCGGTAACCCTTGACTGCGGATATGAGCCGTATTCAATAATACTGCCGACAGAGTAAGAATCGTCTGCCGACACGCTCATTGAGCCGATTGCAACCGCACCGAGCAAAAGCATAAGCGAGAGTAAAAGTGACAAAGCTTTTTTAATGATTTTCATATTCTTTCCTCACAAACAGTTTTAAAAATAAACAATAAAATTAATAATCAACCGATTTTTACAGATACAAACAAATCAAGCCCTATAAAACTGAACGCTGTCCAGATGAGGTTGTGGAAGAAGGTGATGAGTTTTCCGAAGAAGGTGTCGCCGTGATATTCGCCGTCAAGTTTGCAGATGTTTGTCGGGGTATAAACCGGTTTCACGGTGATATCCTCGTTTGAGAGTTTATATTCTTCCCACGCGCCTTCGTAGCCCTCTTTTGCGGGCACTTCGGGCGCTTCGATTGAAACAGTATCAACTGTGTAAGGCACCTCGTCAACCGTCGTTCCGTTTTCGTCAACAAACACGACATGGTAAACCTTGCGGTGCTCCTCGAGCGAATCGATGAGCGTGCTGACAACAGCGTCAATGACGGACTTGTTTTCGTCAAGCGTGATGTTCTCGTTATAGTAAAGCATTGCCACGAGCATCTTTGCTCCGCTGATTATATCGGAACACTGCTGACTGTCGCCCTCCTGCGCCATTGCGTCAATCTCGCCCAGTTTCTGCTCTTTATAGCGGTTATACGCTTCCTTATTCGCGGCAAGTTCCTCGGCTGTCAGTTGAGCATCGGTCTTGATTTTGTCGATTTCCGCTTTTGCATCAGCCAGAGCGGACGCTACGCCGTCTGTATCCGCGGCGTTATCAATGGCATCCTTACCATCGGAGATTGCATTTTGAAGTTCCGTCTGCTGTTCGGCTCTGTAATCATCGGGATTCTTGTATTCATCAAGTTCCTGCTTCGCGGCGGTCTTTGCCGCGTCAAGTTCCTCTGCGGTAAGCTGGGCATCGGTCTTGATTTTATCGATTTCCGCTTTTGCATTTGCCAGTGCGGATTCTACGCCGTTCGTAACAGCCGCATTATCAATGGCATTCTTGCCTGTGGCGATTGCATCGGCGAGAGCCGTCTGCTGATTGGGTCTGTAATCATCGGGGTTCTTGTAGTCAACGAGTTCCTGCTTCGCGGCTTCTTTGATATCGGTCAATTCAGTGTCTGATATGAGATCATCGGGCGCATAACCGCAAACTGTACAGGTAAAACGGTCATCACCGTTTACGCCGTATTGATGTCCGCCGGTTCCGGTATTTGTTTTGGAAGGCCAATTTTCGGCGCTTATTTTTTGTGAAGGAATCTGAGCACCGTTTTCATCAAGGTTAAAACCTGTGAGATGCGGATAAAAATCGTTTTTGCAGTGGTTTGTCTTTACCAGCCAGGGATTGGTTGCACCCTCTTCAAATTCAAAGAACATATTTGATGCCGAAAGAGCATCCGCGCCTGTCATCTGAGCAGTTGTAAGACCGATGACAGTATCATTTACATAGTTACCGGCAGCATTCCAATTGTTGCTTTCGCTTGCTTCAGTTATAAGCACAAGAGTTCTGTCATAATAGCAATTCTTCACAGTGCTTGAGGAAGTGTTATAACCGACAACGCCGCCGGGATAAACAGCGCTTGTCACACTTCCGGTGCTGTAGCAGTTTGCAACTGTTCCCGAATCGTTAAATCCGACCACACCGCCGGCTTGTTTATTGCAGGATACTTTGCCTGTATTGTAACAATTCACAACCGTTCCGTGATTATTACCGACCACGCCGCCGACATTGCTTTCGCCGGAAACTTCGCCTGAATAATAACAGCTTGAAACGGTGCCGTAGTTTCTGCCCGCAACTCCGCCGACAGAATATTTGCCTGAAATTTTTCCGCCTGCAAGGCCTACATTACGGATGATTCCTTCTGCCCCGACATAACCGAAAAACCCGGAAAAATCCGAGTAATTAGAGGGCGTGGTGAGCCCGGTAATCACATGACCCTGACCGTCAAATATACCGAGGAAGCGGTAATCATAATGCAGACCGATGGGAGTCCAGTTAGCAGAGTATCCGGCATCGGACGAATCGTTTTTACAAACTATATCCTCTGTGAGAACAGCATAAGCATCGGGAACCCGTCCTTCTCCGTTAATGCCGTTGACGATAAGGGCAAACTTCTTGAGCCCCTCATAGTTTGAAATTTCATAACGACTTTCACTCACATTCCTGACAATACCGTCACCGATTACTTCATATTCATTTTCCTCAGATGTATCCGCAAGAACGCTCATATTGCCGACAGCATTCGCACCGAGCACAAGCATCAGCGAGAGCAGAAACGACAAGGCTCTTTTAACATTATTCATAACCTTTCCTCCCACATTCAAAAATAAATTTCCCTATAAGCATTATAACATATATAAATACATGCGTAAAAATATTTTTTTGCTGTTGACAAAATAACTGATTAAAGTATAAAAAATCGAGGCCTGATAAGCCTTCCAATCGTTATACTTTTAATATACATAACATCGCCGGGAGCGGATGTGTTGAAATAATCAAAGCGGATTTTGTATTATATTTCACCCTTCCAAAAAAAATTGAATCAGGCGGTAAAGCGTTATCCGTTTATTATTTTTGCAGTTTTACGCACCAGGCATCTGGGTGAAAGTCTGGCAGCTATATTAACAATCTTAGTATACCTGTGATACATAAGCGGTTTACCTTTTATTGAGGCTTTGTATCCCGCTTCCGCTACGGCCTGTGCGCTTGCAGGCTTCAGCAGGGTGAACATTTTTGAGTTTTTCATCTGAGCCGCCTGCTCAAAACCCGTTGCGGTAGGCCCCGGCAAAAGAACGGTGACGGATACGCCCGTTCCTTTGGTTTCTTCCGAAAGGGCTTCGGAAAACTGCAGGATAAAACCTTTTGATGCATAATAGAGAGGCATTCGCGGTCCGCCCATAAATGAAGCAAGCGATGAAACGTTGAGAACTCTGCCTTCTCCGCGTTCAATCATTCCGGGCAGAAAAGTCCTTGTAAGTAAAACAAGAGCAACAACATTTACCTGCATAAGATTTTTCTGTCTTTCAGGGTCAATTTCCCAGAAATTGCCGAAATCTCCGAATCCAGCATTATTCACGAGTGTATGTATCGTAATATTGTTTTCAACAGTATAATCAAAAACTTTTTCTGCAGCATCCTGTTCAGAAAGATCCTGAGCGCAGACATAAACCGTGTTATGATATGAGTTTTCAAGTTCGGTTTTGATTTCGTTGAGCCTGTCCGCGTTTCTTGCGACGATTACAAGATCATAACCTTCGCGCGAGTAAATCTTAGCAAATTCAAGTCCGAGTCCGCTTGAAGCGCCTGTAATGAGGGCGATTTTTCTGTTCATTTATATCACCTGTACTTTTGCTGTATTATAAATAATGTTTATGGCTAAAAAACTATGCGTACTCCGGCGGGGTATCAGTCAAATTCGGAGCCGTCGATTTCTTTAAGATCGACTCCGGCGGTTTCTTTAACCCTGAGTGAAAGAATGAAGAAATCCGCAAGAAGTCCGGGCACGGTGAGGCAAAGGGAAATAATGCCGATTGCCTGCTCACTGAACAGTTGCATAAACAGGAAGGACATGCCGAAGGAGAAACCGATTCCGAGACCCAGCGGAAGATATATTGCGGAAAGCATGGAGGAACGCATCTCCGTGGGCGTCGACTCGCCTGCCATAAGGGAAATGGTGTCAATGTTTGCCCAGAATGTTCCCACGCTGCCGCCGCAGAGGAAGCCTACAAGCTGGGGAGGCAGTCCCTTTTCCGCGCCGAGCCAGAAACCGAGGAAGAGAACGACTGCCGAAGCGGACATTGCAACAGCCGAGAATCTTCTGCCCTTCTTGTCGGAAATAAACCCGGGTATAAGCTGGCTGAGTGCACAGCCTATGGGATAGAAGAACAGAGCGGTCGTAACTTCGTTCATAAGAATGCTCTCGCTTGCCGTTTCCATATCGGTGAAAAGGCCCTGAGCCATTGCGTTTTTCACAAAGCCGAATGTCATTATAGACTGATAGTCAAGAGTAAAAATGAATCCGGTTTCACAGAATACGAGAGCAAGGAAGAGCCACTTTGTCTGCTTGTGTCTGAAGCCGAATTTCAGGGCGTTGATAATTCCCCCGCCGCTTGAATTGCCTTCTTCAGTCTTGGCGATTCCCTTGAGTTCGTTTATTCTGGCAATATTGAACGCGTCAGTTTCTTTGGCAAGAAAGATTGCAACTATACTGACAGCCATTCCCAGAAGAGCGGGAACAAGGAATACATTTCTCCAGTCCGAGGTGCTGTGCATCATAGTCTTTCTCAGAAGCGGAATAAGGGTAACGCCGAGCATTGCCACACATTTTATTGAGGAATAAATCTTCGCCCTGTGTTTGTCGGGAGCGGATTCCATTATGTAAACGACCTGCATGTCATGAGTTATGAAAAACTGTGTGAGCACGGTACCAGCTATATATCCGGCGAGGTTATGCGTCATATATACAATGCTCAGGCCGAAGCACATTCCGAATGTGTTCAGAATCAGGAACGGCTTCCTGCCGAATCTGTCGGCAAGCGGTTTATAGACTACGCCCAGCGCCATAAGGGGAAATGACAGAAGTGTTATTTTATTGAGAGTTTCAAGTGAAGCAATATCCTTTGCTATGTCCTGCTGCATGAAAGACGCTATAGCCGAAGCAACTTCATCGGTGATGTAGACTATACCGATAATAAAGAACAGGTAGAAGTAGTATCCTTTGCCTTCCCTTTTATCAAGCTGTTTCTGCCTTTTAGCTATCTCTTTCTCAATTTTAACGGGATCCTTGTCTTTTTTCATGGCGAACCTCCGGTTCATTATTCATAAAAATAATGAAAGCACATGTTTAATCCTATCGAAATGCTCTTTAATGAATTAATTATATCATACCGCTATATTTACTTTCAATAAAAATATAAAATATACATTCGCAGAAAACATTTGAATGTTTTTATGCAGAAGTACTTGAAGTTGCTTCGCAACCCCCTCGCAAACATCGGTCGCCTTGCTCGCTGATTCGCTTCGCAATTCTCCCTGTTTGCTCACCTCGGCGTCACGCCTTCATCTGCCACAGGCAGCGGAATAACGCTTCGCCCCGACACGCTCCGCGTGCCGAGGTGCCTTCTGCCCACAGCCGTTCAAGACTTGCTCAAAGGCAAGCGGATGTGGACCCGCGATACACGACTTTACCCACCTGCTGCCACTGTTTTAGACAGCTCGCCGGGAGTCGAATCAAACATAATCATTATTAATCCTGTATGTAATCATACTAGTGTCTTGCTACTTCATACCTTGTTCTTTTGTCAAAGATAATGAGAGTTTTTCCTTCGCCTTTGTTCTCGATATATGAGATGCCCACCGTGGCGGTCGATGCCGCCCCTATGCCGCTGATTTCGGCGCAGAGTATTTTTTCCTTTTTGCACAGCTCGGCGATGGATGCGAGCACTTCCTCGCCTATTTCAAGGCGAAGCACCCAGGTGTCGCCGCAAAGCTTTGAATACATTTCGTGCCCTACGTTCATTCGTACAGATTTATTCAGTTTATTATAACACGGTCAAAAATATAATGTGAAGAAAACGCCGAAAAAAAGAACGCCGCTGTTGACATTTAAAACCCCGTTTGTTAGGATTAAAGAATAATAACAATAATCCGAAAGGAGCCGCGTATGAAACGATTGATTTTGCCCGTTGCCCTGCTCTGCGTTATCGCGATTCTCGTGGGGTCCTGCGCCCTCGCCGCGCGCAATCAGCCGCCTCTACCCGAAAAGCGCGAGGTGCTCATTGAAGAAACCCCCGCGGAAAACGAACTGCGCAAATCCCTTGAGGTAAACGGCATTGACGACAGCAGGTTTTTTATTCAGTCCCCTAACAAAAAGGCGCTCAAAACCGTGCCTGCCTCTCAGTTCGGCGCTTCGCCCGAAGCAGAGAACAATGCCGACGCGCTGAACGCCGCCTTTGCCTATTGCAAAGAGAACCCCGGCACACATTTGCTGTTTGAAAAAGGCGTTTACAGCGTCACGGGTCAGCTTGCGCTCCTGGATATCAAGGATGCTCTGATTGACGGAAACGGCGCCGAGATACTCTATGACACGGGCAGCAGCTTTTTCTCGCTTCGCAGGTGCGAGTGCGTGGAGGTCCGCGACCTCACCTTTGAGTGGAACTGGGATAAAATGCCCCTTAGCACATCCGCGCGCGCGGTGACCGTGAAGGGCGAAAAGAACACGCTCGATTTCATCTTTGACAACCCCGAATACGCGAGGGAGGATATGTTTTACGCGGTCAGCCAGTGCGACCCGGAAACCCTCACCTACGGCGCCAAAGGAACATATATTGAGAGCTACGAAGGGCAGAACCCCGATGTTATCAAGAGCATAACAAAGATAAACGAAAACACCCTGCGCGTTGTCCATAACGGCGCGTGGGCGCATTTCGGCGGCAATTCATATATCCTGCGCTCGGTCGCTTACGGCGGCTCGCTCATCGACATTTACGAGGCGTGCCGCGACATCACCCTTGAGGGGCTCAAGCTCTACGGCGGCACGGGCATGGGAATAATCGTGGGCGAAAAGTCAAGCCACTTTGCCCTGCGCAATATTTACATCGGGCCCGACCCCGAAAAAGCGGACACTCACTTAACATCCCTTGACGCGGACGCCGTACATATCAACGATTCCGACGGATGCTTCCTGATTGAGGGCTGTGATTTCAGCCGCCAGGGCGACGACGATGTGAATATCAACAGCGGCATCGGCTGGGTAAAGAGCGTCAGAGGCAAAACAATCACCTTCGAGTGCGACGGCTCAATGAACGCCGAGCCGGGCGACACAATGGTCTTCCGCGACAAAAAGTTTAACCTCACGGGCGACACGGCCGTTATTGAAAGCTGTGACAGCAACGACTCGGGCCTGAGAGAGGTCACCTTCCGCGATGAACTGCCCGATGGCATTGAAGAGGGCTGGTTCCTCTTTAACAGAGATAATTCCGGCGGCAACTATGTTATCCGCAACAACTTTTTCCACGAACACCGCGCAAGGAGCCTGCTGCTACAGACCTCCGACGGCCTTGTTGAAAACAACACATTTTACAAGATGTCGCATAATGCCATAAAAATCATAATGGATATTAACGGCGTGTGGCACGAGGGCACCGGAGCGGACAACATCCTGCTCAGAAACAACAGGTTCATCGAGTGCTCCGTTATCGGCACCGAGATAATCGAGGTCGGCACAAAGCTGCTCGAAAAGAGCAATCACTCATACGCGTTTACAAACATCCGCATTGAAAACAACGAGTTCCGCGGCATCTGTGGCAACCTTATGGCTGTGAACAATGTGAACGGCTTCGCGTTCACAAACAACACAATCACCCTCGGCGACGCTTTCCGCTCCGATATCGGCAAGGGGCGCGCCTACTTCCTGACGGACTGCGTGAATGTTGATTTTTCGGGCAACACCTACACGGATGTTTCGCCCCTTTCATTAAAACGGATTGCCCGCTGTGACAGCCCGGCCGTGTGGCTGCGCGTTAACGCAGGCGGAAAGGAGGGCGAAAAATGAAAACCGCAAAGAAAATGATTTTCCCCGTTCTGCTTGTCATCACCTGCGGCATTGTCCACTGCTGGCAGCACGCCGTTGCGAGCCTGCCGTATCTGCCGTATAACTGCATTGTGCCCCTCGGCATACTCACGCCCGCTCTTCTGATAATGACATTCATAACCTCGCTCGCCCTGCTGAAAACATACGAAACACCGCGCCCCGTTCTGCGCTCATTCCTGAGCACCGGCGCGATGTTCATCCCCGTGATTATGACGCTCGTGTTTTTCCTGAGTTTCGTAAGCTACCGCTTCTCCGAGGCAGTGCTGCCCGTTATCGTGCTTCCCAACTGGCCCACGGGCATAGTCACTATGATTATCACCGCACTCTGCATTATTCACTTAACGGGCCTGCTCGTTTACCGCCTCATAAAGCAAAAAGCGGGTACGGGCGACTTCATCGCCGCGCTCGCCGGCTGGGTAGCCCTCAATGCCTGCCTGTTCATCGTGACAACATAAGAGATAATATGTGATTCAATCCCCGAAGCATAAAGCTCCGGGGATTGATTTTTGAAAAACAATTTTCGATATATATATAAATAAAAATATATAGCAAAATCAAAGTTACGGTGGTTTTTTAAGTCGCTGATTTCAAATTCTTTTATCCCAAACTCCTCATTCTCACCGTTTTCATAGACTATATCAACAGGCGAGGTTCCGTTTTTCGGTTCTGCACCATATCCGACAAATACCAGCCAGGTGTGAAACCATACATCATAACGTCTGCGATTGAACTGCTCTATTCTGCCGAATATTATATCAATATCTATTGAATCAAAAAGCATTTCTTCACCGTCATCTGCATATATGTCAAAACCGTTTTCAAAAAGGATTTCAAATGTGCCGGCAGCGACATATCCGTTTTCAAGATATAAAAGATGATGAAGAGCTTCTCCCTGTTTGCTCACCTCAGCGTCACGCCTTCATCTGCCACAGGCAGCGGCATAACGCTTCGCCCCGACACGCTCCGCGTGTCGAGGTGCCTTATGCCCGCCAAAGCAAAAACCGCCCCTTACGGGACGGTTTTTCTTTGGCAGGGGCAGAAGGACTTGAACCCTCGGCACGCGGTTTTGGAGGATATGTTTCAAGGTTGAAAAATAAGGAGATTCGGACTTTTTTACGACACTTTGACGACACATTTATGAAATCGTAGTTTTTGTATAAAATATACATTTAAACAAACGGAACAATAGCTTCTTTTGGGATGTTGGAAACCGGTATTGATTTTATGTATTTTATTACTTCATTTTCATATGCGTCAAATGAAAATGTTTTTTCAACTGTAACCTTGTCGTTTACAAAATCAAATACAATTGTTCCCCATTCATATTCATCATCAGGAGAGTAAGGCCTGAATTTGTATGTTGCCGATTTAGTTTTTATGCCGGAACCATCTTTTGATTCAAGTTTAATCTCTGCACCATCAAAATAATTCTTTTCAATTAGATCTTTCGTGATTTTGTTGAGAGCATTGCGATAAAGTTTTTCCGCTGCTCTCGGTGACTTAAGTTCAAAATCTATGGCTATATCTTCAAAGGACTCTCCGAACATCGGGTCGGAGATCCTTTTGCATTTCATGCAAATAGCCAGCCTTTTTTCTATAATCCTCTGTTCTTTGTAACTGAGTTTTTTAAACACCTCGTGTATTACTTCAGCGGGAATATTACCTGCAAAATCATCATGGATCCATCTGTCAGGTTCAGGGTCTTCAACTTCTTCAAGAATATCAATCTTTTCACCGTCAGGATATTCGAACTCATATTCTCTCTTTTCCTCAGCAAAAATTGCTTTTGCCATATTAATGATGAAAGGATTCATTCTTATGAAAAAAAGAGCTGACGGCACATACGAAAAGAAGATAACTCTTACAAATGAAGATGGGACCAAAAAAAGAGTCAGCATTTACGGCAAAAGCCAAAAGGAAATAAGAGATAAAGAAACTGAACTGATTATAAGTTCTCAGAAGCCGTCGTGTAATATGACATTTGCTGAACTTGCGGAAATGCGTCTCTCTTTTGATGTTGCTCAGTTGAACGAAGACAGGCTTAACACAAAAAGGTTCAGAATTGAAAACCTTTCTGCTCCATTTAAAAATAAGCAGATAAAAGACATAACTATTGATGACATAAATAATGCTATGTTAGATATTTATGCTGTGAATCCCAATACAGGCAAACCGTCAGCTAAAAGAACGGTTTCCAGATATTTATCTGACGTATCTTCTGTATTTGAATACGGAATACGAAACAGATATTTTGACTACAATCCGTGCATTTATGTTGAGCCACCGAAAAACGCTCCGATTAATGAGCGAAGAGCATTAACCGAGGAAGAAAGAAATATAATTCTTAACAGCACAGATATAAGATATCTTCCTGCTCAAATAATGATCTTAACCGGGCTGAGGCGTGGCGAAGTTGCCGCTTTAAACTGGAGCGATATTGACTTCAAAAACAAAGTTATAATTGTAAATAAAAGCTATGATTATAAAAAATGCGAAATGAAAAAGCCAAAAACCGCCGCGGGAATCAGGAATGTTCCTATTCCGGAAAAACTGCTTACAGTGTTGAAAGACTATAAAAACAACAATGTGCCGATAGCTATGTATGATGAAGATGGAAAGCTGGTTAAAACCAGGAAGGAAATAAAGCCCAAAAGAGCCAAAAACAGTGACATCTTAATAAAAGGGCTTATGTGTGAAAGAATGACCGAAACAGCTTGGAAAAGATTGCTTGAATCAATCCAAAAAGAAACCGGAATTGACTTTGTCTGGCACATGCTAAGGCACACATACGCGTCTCTTTTATATGAAGCCGGCGTAGATATGCTCACAGCAAAAGAATTGCTCGGTCATTCAGACATAAAGACGACTATTTCCATATATACTCATCTGTCAGAAAAAGGTAAAAAACACTCAATAGAAAAGCTTGAAAACTACTTGAAATGACAAAAAAATTGCCGCCTCGCAGACTGGAATAATACAATCTGCGGGGCGGCTTTCTTTGTGTTTATTGGTATTTCGGGTGTGTTTTTCCACGACATTTTTACGACACTTTTACGACACTTATATGAAAAAACTGGGTATTTTTGCGAAATTTGATGCCTAAAAAGAAAATTAAATTTCGCTTATTTAAGGCAAAAAGAAATCCGTAATCCCTTGATATATAAGGGATTACGGACTTCGGATGCTTGGCAGGGGCAGAAGGACTTGAACCCTCGGCACGCGGTTTTGGAGTGCCGTAAACTAAATTTAAGAACCCTTATTTTTCAACTATTCTATTCCTATTAAAAACGCAATGACACAACACTGACACAAATTATCATACTTCAAACTCGGCAAATACCTTGTCTCTGTATTTCTTAATTATACTGATATATACTTTCTCAGTAAA
>JAEEGL013187790.1_pt1 | contig 23121 bp, 20 predicted proteins | sample 9134231 | NCBI WGS metagenome assembly JAEEGL01 (sample SAMN16246548, study PRJNA631951) | gut metagenome | biome: gut microbiome; feature: rumen; material: fiber-attached | host: Bos | place: Iran: Karaj | collected 2018-10
CACTCTTGCTGAAGGTAGAAAACAAGCTGCTATATTAGATGCTGAAGCTGATAGAGAATCAAAAATAAGAAGAGCTGCCGGTGAAGCTGAAGCTATTAAACAAGTGGCTGATGCTAAAGCAAAAGAAATTTCAATGGTATATGACGCTATTAAAAAAGCAGATCCAAATGAAAAATTAGTTCAATTAAAATCATTAGAAACTTTACAAGAAGTTGCTAAAGGTGAAGCAAATAAAATATTTATTCCATTTGAAGCAACAAAAGCACTTAGTAGTTTAGGAACTGCTGCCGAAGCATTAAAACCTACAAAAAAATCAGAATAAAATATAGAAAGAAGTCTTAATTTTAAGACTTCTTTTTTTGTACAATTTTTTCCAAGTTTTCAACTAAATAATCTATATCTTCAATAGTATTTCCTTTTCCTAATGTCACTCTTAAACTACTTCTTGCTAAATTATTTGGAACTCCAATAGAAAGTAATACATGTGATGGATTAATAAGTCCTGCACTACAAGCTGAACCACTTGAAACACATATGCCAACTTTATCTAACTCTTCTACAAGTCCTTTTCCATCTATTCCATAAAAAGATATATTTGCATTTCCAGGTAACCTTTTTATCATATCTCCATTAATTCTTATATTAGGAATTTTGGTTTTTACTTGACTTATAAAATAGTCTCTTAATCTTTTTATATAATAATTGTTCTGCTCAATGTCATTTGTTGCAATTTCTAATGCTGTAGCAGTTCCAACTATTCCTGGAACATTTTCTGTACCTGCCCTTTTATCATTTTCTTGATGACCTCCATCTTGTATTCTACTAAATTGTACATCTTCATTAATATAAGCAACTCCAACTCCTTTAGGTCCATAAAATTTATGAGAAGACATTGATAATGCATCAATATTCATTTTTTTAACATCAATTCTGACATTACCTATAGCTTGCACAGCATCTGTATGAAAATAAATATGATATTTCTTTGCTATTTTTCCTATTTCTTCTATTGGTTGAATAGTTCCGATTTCATTATTGGCAAACATTACACTAATTAATATAGTTCCTCTTCTTATATTTCTTATTACATCATTTATATCTATAATTCCATTTTCTCTTGGTCTCAAATACGTAACAATAAATCCATTTTTTTCTAGAGTCTTACAAGTATTTAAGACTGCAGGATGTTCTATACTTGTTGTAATTATATGTCTTCCTCTACTTCTATTTGCATATGCTATCCCTTTTATTATTAAATTATCACTTTCACTTCCACAACTCGTAAAATATATTTCGTTTGCTTTGCAATTTAACATTCTAGCAATTTTAGTTCTATTAATATTAATAATTTCTTTATTTAATTTTCCCAAACTATAAATAGCCGAAGGATTTCCAAAATTTTCACTAAAGTATGGTAGCATTTTTTCCAAAACCCTTCTATCAACTGGAGTAGTTGCAGAATGATCAAAATATCTTATCTTCATTCATAACTCCTTTAAAAACAAATTTATATATATTATTCTTTTATTTTTTTATTGTTACAATAAAAAAAGCTTTTGGATTTTCCAAAAGCTTAATTTGATTGCCACCTTTTAAGTTTAATATCTTTATATTTATTTAATATTTCCATGTATTGTTCGTACTCTTCCTCCCAAAGAGCATCTGGTACTTTTCCAAAAGCTTCAAATATAGTATCTGCCTCTTTTAAAAACAGTACCTGTTGCTGTGGAGATAATTGTTCGTATTTAATTGAAAATGCATATAATTTATTTAAAGTATCGTTAGCTTTCATAAATGACCAAAAATCTTTTACTTCCATTCCTGCCATTTTTATTTGATAAATTGCAAATGCAAGTAAAGATAATATCATTGTAACTAAGATACATACAATTAGTACGAAAATCAAAATTACACCAATCCTTCTTTTGTTAAACTAAAATGATTATAACATATGTGTTTTTTTTATTCAATAAAAAAATTATGTATTTCTCTTACTCCAAAAGTTATTATATAAATTAACCGCTGTTTCAGGACTATCGACACCTGTAGCATTTTTTATTGGAGCAAATTCATCTTCTCTTTTGGCTCTTAAAATTGCCATATCATCAAACATTTCGAAAGAGTCAAAAATAAAACTCTCAAATTTATAGCTGTTTGGTGACTCTGGTTTTACTAATTCCCCATTTGAATTGATATATTCATTTTTCTTAAATGCAATATGATATGGTAAGCTTTCATTAGCAATTTTCTTAATTGCTTCTAATGAAAACAAATTGAACATTACATGTGACTCTCCAAATTTAAGGTTTCCTTTACTATCTACTTCTTTTGCCATATCTTCTGGAAGCTCTGTATATTCTATTACCTTTACTCTATTATTTTGTTTGCAAAGTACTCCTATTTTTTCTGAAGGGCTATTTTTTATTAAAGATCTTGTAGCAACTTTGCATTTTTTATCGATTGCAAGCCCAACTAAATAAGGGTCTACCATGTTAACTAAAATGTTATCAACACCACATGTAAATATCCATTCTATATTTTTATCTGATAATTCCTCTATTATTCCAGCCCTTTTCATTGAATTAAATATTCCACCATGGCCATCTGATGCTTCTTTTACTTTATAATCTTTATCAACAAGTATCTTTCCATCTTTACTCATTACAGGCATTTTAGATTGAGTAAAAAATTTAATTTTTTGAGGATTACATCCAAAATAGTTATGTTCTTCAAAAAAGCTTACAGTTTCACTATTGTTTTCTTCGCTTGTCATGATATACCAAGGAATTTCCACACCATATGTTTGATTTGCTTTTTTCATAATTTCGCATAAAATCTCAAAAATATATTTTTCACCTTTAATTGTTTTTATTTTATATGTTCCTTTTGGCCCATCATGTCCAAGTCTTGTACCTTGTCCTCCTGCAACTGTAACTACTGCATAATGATTATTTTGTATAACAGCTTTTCCAAGTTCAAAATATTTTTTCCTTTCCTCTTCAGAAACGTCTTCTTTAACAATTGCATTCATTGGAGAAATACCAGTTGTATTAACTTCTTTTTTCTCTTGAGATCTATTAAACACTTTGGTAAGGTTTTCAAAATCTACATTTAATACAGAATCGGTTAATTTCTCCTTTTTCTCATCATCTAATTTATCTAATAATTCAATAACTTCTGTTTGATTATATTTTTTTAATATTTCTTCTGCTTTTTCTAATTTTTCTTTTTTCATCTTTTAACTTCCTAAATTAAATTTCTTTAATACTATATAATATAACAAATAATTTTGCAAGTAATAAACTTTATTGAAAAAAAACATATTATATGGTAATATTCAATTTGTTAAATAATGAAAGGAATGTATTTTTATGGCAGAAGAAAAATTTAAAGATATTAAAAAAGTAGGTATAGCCGGAATAGTTGGAAATATTTTTTTGCTAATAATAAAAGCTTCTATTGGATTTATTTCTCATAGTCAATCCATGATTGCTGATAGTGTAAATAGTGCATCAGATATTATAGCATCTCTAATGACTTTCATTGGAAACAAAATTTCAAGTGAACCAAAAGATAATAATCATAATTTTGGTCACGGAAAAGCTGAATATATTTTTTCACTTTTTATCAGTATTACAATGATTCTAGCTTCTGGAAAGCTTTTATTGGATTCTACAATCAGTTTAATACATCATGATGAATTTATTTTTTCTTGGTTCTTAGTTGCTACTTGTATTTTAACGATAATTACAAAATTTATATTGTTCATATATACAAAAACAATGTACAAAAAATATGATAATATCTTATTAAAATCTAATTATAAAGATCATAGAAATGATTGTATTGTAACCACTTTCACTTTAATTTCAATCATTTGTGGATTTTATGGAATTTTCTGGATTGATGGTTTAGTTGGTATTGGAATTTCTATATGGATATTGCTAACTGGAATAGGAATTTTTATAGAAAGTTATAATGTATTAATGGACGTTGCATTAGATGAAAGCATTCAAGAATCAATTATTAAACTAGTAAAATCTCATAAAGAAATTAAAAATTGTTATAATTTTTATTCTACTCCTGTTGGTTATCAATACTTTATTGTATTCACAATTGCTGTTGATGGAGATATGCCAACTAGAGATAGTCATAAATTAGCAAACCATCTAGAAAAGGATGTTGAAAAATTAGATAAAATATATAAAGCTGTAGTTCATGTTCATCCAGTAGATTTATAATATACTAGTTATTTTCATTGTGTATTTTAATCAAGTAATTTTCAAAAAAATCTTAAAAGCATATATGATAGCGCCCTTAATATACAAATTGAGATTCCCTATCACATATGCTTTAAATATTTCTAATTCAAACTACTTTCAATTAAATAACTAATATATATAAATTCAATTGGAAAATATGATTTTTCCATTATTTACAGATAATATTTTTTCTTCATTCTTATTTATTTCTCCATTTATAATTCCTTCTGCTATTTTATCTTCAATATAATTTTGAACCGCTCTACGAATTGGTCTTGCACCATAATTTGTATCTAGTCCTTTTTCTGCTATTAAATCTTTTAATGATTCATCAACTGTTAAATAATAGTTTTGACTATTTAATCTATTAGTGACTCTTTCTATCATTAAATCTGTTATTTTTCTAATCTCACTTTTATTTAATCTATGAAATATAACTATCTCATCTATTCTATTAATAAATTCTGGTTTAAATTCTTTTTTAACTTCAATCATTACACTTCTTTTGATTTCTTTATAATCATTTTCTTCAGAAATATCTTCATTAGAAAATCCTAATTTATTTCTTTCCGTAATATTTCTAGCTCCTATATTCGATGTCATAATAATAACGCAATTTTTAAAACTTACTTGCCTTCCTTGTGAATCTGTTAGAATTCCATCCTCTAAAATTTGAAGTAATACATTCATAATATCAATATGAGCTTTTTCAATTTCATCAAACAAAACTACTGCATATGGCTTTTTTCTAACTTTTTCAGTTAATCCATTTGTCTCTTCATAGCCAACATATCCTGGTGGTGAACCAATTAACTTCGAAACAGAATGCCCTTCCATATACTCTGACATATCAATTCTAATCATAGAATTTTCATCTCCAAAAAGGTTTTCTGCTAATGCTTTTGAAAGTTCTGTCTTTCCTACTCCCGTAGGTCCCAAGAACAAAAATGATCCTATTGGTCTTGATGGATCTTTTAGCCCAACTCTACTTCTTCTAATAGCTTTTGATATTGCACTAATTGCTTCATCTTGTCCGTATCACTCTGGAATGAAGTAATCTTTCTAAGTTTTTCAATTTATCATTTTCACTTTCTGTTATTTTATAAAGTGGAATTCCAGTCCATTTTGAAATTATTAATTCTATATCATCTTTTTCAATGTTTGTAATTCGCTTATTTTTTCTATTCCTCCAACTATCATTTTCTAAATCCAATTTGTTTATTAATTCGTTTTCTCTATCCCTTAATTTTGCCGCTTTTTCAAAATTTTGAATATTAATTGCCTCCTCTTTTTCTTTTGTTATTTTATCTAAATCTTTTTCTAGTTTTTTTAAATTTTCAGGTTCAACAAATGATTTTAGTTTTGCCTTTGCTGATGCTTCATCAATTAAATCAATTGCTTTATCTGGCAAAAACCTATCACTTATATATCTACTAGATAATTTTACTGCATATTCTATAGCTTTATCAGTAATCTTTACATTATGATGTGCTTCATATTTATCTCTTAACCCCTTAAGTATTATTATAGAATCATCAATACTTGGTTCATCAATATTTACTGGCTGAAATCTCCTTTCTAAGGCTTGATCTTTCTCAATATATTTTCTATATTCTTTAATAGTTGTTGCTCCAACTACCTGTATTTCTCTTCTAGCCAATAATGGTTTTAAAATATTAGCCGCATCTATCGCTCCTTCAGCAGCTCCAGCACCAACAATTGTGTGTATCTCATCAATAAATAAAATAATATCTTTTGACTTTCTTACTTCAGCAAGACATTTTTTTACTCTATCTTCAAAGTCTCCTCTATATTTCGCTCCAGCAACCATTGATGTAATATCTAACGTAATAACTTTTTTATTTTTTAGATTTTCTGGTATATTTCCATTTACAATTTTTTGAGCTAATCCCTCAATAACGGCTGTTTTCCCAACTCCAGGTTCTCCAATTAAACACGGATTATTTTTAGTTCTCCTTGATAATATTTCAATAACTCTGTCTGTTTCCTCATTTCTTCCTATTACTGGATCAAGTTTTCCTTCTCTTGCTTGCTTGGTTAGGTCTGTACCAAACTGGCTTAATGTTTGAAGATTGCCTTGAGAAACATTATTTTCTTGATTATTATTTAATTTTTCTTCAAATTCATTTAATGTTTTAGCAATGTCAGAATAGATATCATCTATATTTATTCCGAAGCCTATCAATATTCTTGTTGCTAAGCTGTCACCTTCTTTTAAAATACCTATTAAAATATGTTCTGTTCCAATATAATTAGAATCAAATTTCTTGGTTTCTAAATAAGCATTTTCAAGTATTTTCTTACTTCTTGGAGTAAAACCCAATACAGAAAAGTTTTCTTTTATTTGACCTCCTATTAACTCATCAATTTTATCAAGTATTTCTTCAGGGGTAATTCCTTGTTTTTCTAAGACTTTACTAGCTACTCCGTTTTCCTCGCAAGAAAGTCCATATAAAATATGTTCTGTACCTATATATGAATGTCCCATGTCAGTAGCTAATTCATTTGCAATCTCTAAAACCTTCTCTCCACTTTTAGTAAACTTATATACCATAATAACCTCCATAATGAATCTATTAATAATATACTCTAAAAAAATTTTTTTAAACTTATCAATTGCAAATTTGTAATTAGCTACAAATTGTGGTATAATGAAGGTATCACGTTTTCGTGAAATTTGGAACAGAGGTGAAAACACATGGCAACAATTGAGTCTACTATCCGGTTCTTGAATGTTACTGGATTCTTGAATCAGTACATCAAAAACCACATCAGCACTGGTGGTGTAACGAATGTGCGTCTCTGCACTCTCAACACCTCCTTCCAGACGATCCTACCTGATTCGGAAGAAGCTGAAAAGCTGTTGGAACGTATCGAACTTTGCATGTGCGATGCTCCTGCCAACGGAACTCACTGGGAGATTTGCGCGTGGATCTACTCCAATGGAAGTGTTTATCCCACAATTTCTCATGGAGATACCGGCGGAGAATACATCCAGCTCACAATCCTCAACCACTTGGCTGCAATGGCTGGTGGCCACGGAATTGTGGCTTTCGAGGTTACGTTCTACGACCTTCATCCTGATCACAAGTGGTTCTTTCTGGCTGAGTGACTATTTCACCGCAAAAATCAACCCCCGCCATACAGACTGTTGGCGGGGGTTGGTTTTTATTTTTATCTTGGTAATTTTATAGTAAATATTGTTCCTTTTGGTACATTATGAGTTGCTTTTATTGTCCCATCATGTGCTGAAACGATAAAGCTTGCAAGTGATAATCCTAATCCTGTTCCTCCTGTTTCACGATTTCTAGCATCATCTTCTCTATAGAATCTCTCAAATACTCTGGTTAATCCTTCATCACTTATTCCTATTCCAGTATCTTTAAAATCTAGAACAAATTTATTATCTTTCATATAAGTAGCTATCTCAATTTTGTCATTTTCTTCTGTATATTTTAAAGCATTATCAATTAGTATTATTATTAATTGATAAAACTTATTTGAATCTATTTCAATATCTTGATTATAATTTAAGTTAAATGAGATTTTTTTATTTTCCAATTCAGCTATTTCAATATATGGTGTTACTATCTCTTTAATATAATCATCTATATTTACACTTTCTTTCTGAATAACTTCTTTTTTTGCATCAGCTCTTGAAAGAATTAATAAGTCTTTTACAAGCTTTGATAATCTTTTAGTTTCATTTAATGTTTGAGCTATATCTTCTGTTTTATCAATAATTTTTGCTTCTGGTTCTTGCAATAACAATTCTTGTTTTGCCTGAATAATTGTAAGTGGTGTTCTTAATTCATGTGATACATTCTGAACAAATTCCATTTGTCTAATCATATTATCTTTTAATGGTTCTAATGTTTTCATAGATAAAATATAGCTTGCTATTAAAGACAAAAATGAACAAATTATAACAGAACTAATTATAATATCTTTGTATTGTTTTACTAATTTCTTTTGACTATCACAATTAATTAATAATTGTATATATTTTTCTCCTTCTACTGTATTTGCTAAAATATTTAAACATCTATATGAATATTGATCACCTATTTTTAACTCATATATTTTATCAATATTATCAGAATCAAATACAAATTCTTCAACATAATCTGATAATCTTCCTAAATTTTCACTCTCAACTTCACCATTTAAGTCTCTAATAATTATATTAATGTTAGGATTAATATTTCTTTTAATAACAAAATTGATATCTTGTCTAAATTCTCTTTGAATTATACTATCATCTTTAACTTCTATATCTGTTCTAGCAAAATTAGCATTAAATGGCATTTTCATTTCGACATCATCCATATTTTGCAACTCTTTTTGTGCTTCTAATAATTCATTATCTATACTGCTATAAACAATATTTCTAACCATAAAAAACACAAATAGTCCAAATACTATAAAAATAATTATAAAAACACAAACATTATATAGAATATGTTTAATAAATTTAGACCTTATCTCGGTTTCTTCTTTCATATCACATATCTCCTATGACCAAATATATCCAACACCCCTTATTGTTTTTAGATGTTTATCATATCCAATCTTTTTTAGTTCTTTTCTTAGTCCACTCGCATATACTTCTATAACATTTGCTGTAGTTTCGCTATCAAAACCCCATATTTTATCAAATATTTGCTCTTTAGTAATAATAGCATTTTTAGAGTTAATTAAGTATTCTAGCATATCAAATTGCTTTCCTTGTAAAAATACTTCTTTATCTCCTACTCTTGCACATCTAGAATTTAAATCTAAAACAAGGTCTTCAAATTGAATTGTATTTTCTGTGTAATTTCCTATTGAACGCCTTATTAACGCTTCTAATCTAACTAGTAACTCTTCACGATTAAAAGGTTTTACTAAATAATCATCTGCACCACTTCTAAAGCCTGTAACCTTATCAGAAATTCCATCTTTAGCAGTTAAAATTAGCACAGGTGTATATATCTTTTCAGCTCTTAATGTATTTAATACTTCATATCCGTTTTTTATAGGCATCATAATATCTAGAATAATCGCATCATAAATTGCTTGTTCTGCATATAAAATTCCTTCTTCTCCATCATATGCATGATCAACTTCATAATTATTCCCTACACATTGCTCAATAGTTTTTGCTAAAACTTTATCATCTTCAACAATTAATATTCTCATATTTCACCTCTAAAAATATTCTAATGCATTAAGCTTAAAATAAAATTAAATTTATAATCCAAATACACTTGATGCAATACTAAAAAACATCAAAACAGAAACAGTGTCTGAAACTGTTGTAAGTAATGGTGCTGCCATTATTGCTGGATCCAAACCTAATTTTTGAGCACCTATTGGCAATAATACTCCCAATTGTTTAGAAACAATAACTGTTAATATTAAAGTTGCAGAAATAACTAATGCTGTATTTAAATCATGATACTGAATCATTATAATTGCTGTTTCAATTATAGAAAGTCCAATCCCTACTAGTAATCCTACTTTTAATTCTTTTAGCATTGCTCTTAATAAATCTTTTGTTGTTATTTCGTCCATTGCCAATCCTCTTATTATAAGTGTTGAAGCTTGTGATCCACAGTTTCCTCCTGTTCCCATAATAGTAGGAATAAAAGCAACTAATAGTGGTAAAGTAGCAATTGCATTTTCAAAATGTTCAATTATTCCTCCTGTAATCATTGCTGAAATCATTAAAACTAAAAGCCATGTAATTCTGTGTTTTGCATGTGTAAATACGCTTGTTTTCATATATGTATCTTCTGTTGGCTTCATAGCAGCCATTTTTTCGAAATCTTCCAATGTCTCTTCTTGCATAACATCAATAGCATCATCTATTGTAATAATACCAACTAATCTATCTTGCTTATCAACAACCGGAACTGCAACACATGAATATTTATCAAATAATTTAACTATTTCCTCTTGGTCTTCTAATGTTCCAACTTTTATTACATTAGTATCCATTATGTCTTTTACAAACACATCTCTTTCTGATACTAATAATGATCTAACATCTACAACTCCTAATAATGTTCGATCTTTTGCCAAAACATAACAATTATATACAGTCTCTTTTCTTAAACCTTTTTCTTTTATTACTTTAAAGGCTTGATCAACTGTCATATTTTCATCCAAATCTATGAACTCAGTTGTCATAAGAGTTCCAGCTGTATCATCTGGATATTTTAATAACTCATTAATTATCTTTCTATTATCAGATTTTGTATTAGCTAAAATACGTTTAACAACATCTGCAGGCATTTCTTCTATCATATCTGCAGCATCATCCATATATATTTCATTCATAATATTTTTGATTTCATTATCTGTTAAAAGTCTAATTAACTCTTCTTGTCTATCATGATCCAATTCAACAAAAACTTCTGCTGCTTTCTCTTTTGAAAGAAGTCTATAGACCATCATTATTCTCTCATCTTTAATTCCTTCAAATATCATTGGAAAATCTGCACTATTTACATCTTCAAGAAATTTATGTAAGTCACCTATTCTTCTATTATCATCTAATTCTACAATTTTATTTACAATATCATCTATTTCCATAATTTTACCTCCTAATTTAAATATGCAAAATCATGGTCGATAGCATAAAATAAATATAAACTGCAAATATGTCAACTAATGTAGTAATAATAGGTGATGCCATTATCGCTGGATCTAGTTTTAATTTTTTAGCAGCAATAGGTAATATTCCACCTAATAGTTTAGCAACAGTAATTACTAAAACCAAAGATATTGATACAACACAAGCAATTAAAATTGACTGTGGTTCGCTATTATGATACTGAATAGCAATTCTAATTCCATTAACAAGTGCTAATGTAAATCCACAAAGTAAAGCTACTCTTAGTTCTTTCCATATTACTTTTAAAATATCTTTTGTAGAAATATCATCCATTGCTAATCCTCTTATTATCAAAGTAGCACTCTGTGAGCCAGAATTTCCACCTGTATCCATAAGCATTGGTATAAATGCTACTAAAATAGGAAGAACTGCTATTATATTCTCGAAATGTGCCATTATTGTTCCAGTAATTGTAGTTGAAAGCATTAAAAGTAACAACCATAAAATTCTATTTTTGGCATGCGTAAATGAACTCGTTTTAAAATAAGTATTATCATTTGGCGTAATAGCAGCCATTTTTTCGAAATCTTCTAATACTTCTTCATGCATAACATCAACAGCATCATCAATTGTAATAATTCCAACAAGTCTATTTTCTTTATCAACAACTGGAAGAGCAACACAATCATATTTGTCAAACATTTTAGTTACTTCTTCTTGGTCTTCTAAAGTTCCAACTTTTATAACATTTGTATCCATCAAATCTTTTACTAATTCATCTGTATCTGCAATTAAAAGATTTTTTATATCTAATACTCCAATTAACTTTCTATCTACAGTAAGTACAAAACAATTATATAAGGTTTCTTTTTGAGGTCCTTTATTTTTAATAACTTCAAATGCTTTTTCAACAGTCATATTTTCTTTTAAATCTATAAACTCCGTTGTCATAAGGCTTCCTGCTGTATCATCTGGGTATTTTAATAATTCATTAATTATTTTTCTATCTCCAGGTTTGGTATTTGCCAAAATTCTTTTTACAACATTTGCAGGCATTTCCTCAATCAAGTCAACAGCATCATCCATAAATATTTCATTCATTACATTTTTTATTTCACTATCTGTTAAATAATTAATTAGTTTTTCTTGATCATCAGAATCTAATTCTACAAATACCTCAGCAGCTTTTTCCTTTGGTAAAAGTCTATAAACCTTTATTATTTTTTCTTCATCCAAACTTTCAATAATACTCGGGAAATCAGCACTATTTATTTCTACTAAAAATTCTCTCAATGCATTTAAATTCTTACTTTCAATTAATTCTAAAACTTTTTGAACTTCATCAATTTCTTCTTCCATGCTAATCCCCTTTCTTCTATTTTTTTGCAATAAAAAAGTACATAAGCTTATAGATATATTTCACTATAGTATTATGTAACCTCGAACACACTCATTATACTTCTTTTTTCGAAATATGTAAACAATTTTGAACAAAAAAAGAAACTAATTTTAATTAGTTTCTTTTTTATACAAATTTATTCAACTTCATTTGATATTTCTGTTTCTACTACTTCTTCTAACTCTTCCTCTTGCTCTTCTTGAGTATTGTTTTCTTCATTATTCATTATGTTTTCTGGTTCTAGATTATTTTGCATTAATGGCATACTAAAATTACTTTGTGGACTAACACTGTTTTGTGTACCACTATTACTCAAAGAAGTAAAATATCCTGGTGTATCTGCTGTATCGATTCTTGCATACTCTTTATCTACTTTATTAGCATCATATGCTGTTCCATTTCCACCAACTAACTGGGTATCTTCTATAAACATTGAATTTGTATTTGTTGCTTGATCAGTAACAAAACTATCAGATGCATATATTGTCTTTAAGTTATACGAATTAGAAAACATTTTTGTCATATCAGTAACTCTACTCGTATTGAAACTAGTTATATCAAGTGTTTCTAAGCTCTCACAACTCGCAAACATTCTTGACATTGCAGTTACCCTTGAAGTATCAAAACTTGTAATTTTTAAGGATGTTAAACCAGTAGCAAGATTAAACATATTATTCATATTTGTAGCTTTAGATGTATTAAAACTGCTCAAGTCAAGCTCGGTTAAAGCATAAGTACGTCCAAACATAGAAGCAAAATTTGTAACTTGTGAAGTATCAAACTTACTAACATCAATACTCTGTAAGCTGTTGCATTCATAAAACATTCCATACAGATTATTTACTTTTGATGTATCAAATCCGCTTAAATCTATTGTTTTTAATTTTTTATCATTCCAAAACCAACTATTAAAGGTTGTTACTTTGCTTGTATCAAGTCCTATCAAATCAATTGATTCCACATTAGTTAATTCTCTAAAAGCTCCTGTTTGTGAACTATTAAAATATATTGTCTCTGCATTTGACCACCAATAGAATGTTTCGCTTCCATCATACCATCCATAAACAGCCAAATCACTTGTTCCTGAACCATCGTCTAGTTTTTGTATGTTTTCACCATTATTTATTCTAGTTTGAATGTCTTCTAATGTTATAGTACTATCTGATGCCCTTTTTATATATTTTATATTTGATTTTGTTAAACCTGTAAAGCCTAGTACTGTATTATTTCCATTATATTGTGGAAGTTGCACAACAGCTATTCTAACTTCTTTTTCCGCACTACCTATTTCTGCACCACTTGAGGATACAGTACATCTTGCCTTTATTGTAGTAGTCGAATAAATCTTGAAAGGTGCTGAATAAATATTCCATGTAGCTCCACCATCTAATGAATACTCGTATATACAGTTAGATGGTGGTATTCCCCCTGGAACATATGTTACAGTTATTGTTTTGCTAGCATCAGAATCATTATATACTGAACCTGAAATAGTGATACTGCAACTATATAAATTTAAGGCTATATTTGCACTACCATTAATATGAATTGTATCTGTAAATAACGCATATCCTATAGATATCGTACTCAGCATTACAATCATTATAATCAAAAACATTATTAAATTATTATTCTTTTTTCTTTTATATTTAAATCTAATCATACTAATCTATGTCTTTTCCTGTTTCTACACCTACATCTTCTCTTTCAGTATATAGAGAATGAAGCCATATTGTAGGATAAGCAACATGTTTTACTCTAAACAAAACCTTACCAACCACTTGTCCTTGTGAAACAGGTTTTGTATCCTCGAAATAGTTATTATCACCTTTAGTAACAAATACAAAATCTTGATTTTCTTTTTTATTAATATTTTTTATCCTATGAACAACTGTAGTATCATTATATTTATATGCTATAATATCTCCTTCTTTTAGCGTAGTAGGTTTTACAGTCTTTATAATAACCATATCTCCAACTTCAATAGCAGGATACATACTTGCAGTTGCTACACCTATTGGTTTAATTGGGAAAGCTCCAAGTGTAAACCAAATAGCAAAAACTAAAAATACTGTAAAAGGAAGTAACCCTCTTGGATTTTCTTCTTCAATATTCATATAAATAAAGTTCTTATCTTTTTTACTTACAAGATATCTTATATATAGTAGTAAGAAAAATGGTAAAATTGTGGATAGAATTGCTTCAAATATCCAAGGTAGTTTGGGTAATATTGGGAATGTCCAAATAAACATATCATAAAATGCTCTATAAACTATATTTGGAACAAAATCTCCATTTTGTGCTACATAAGTAAATAACACATTTTCAACAAGAACTGGAATAAAAGTATAAAATATAAAAGTAAATATAGTATATGGAACAAAAGTTGTTCCAAAAAACTGTCTAAAATTCAAATCCCAAACTGAAAAAGCAATTACTACTAATACAAAAATTAATTTTTTATCCCTTTTATAAACATTATTTACTAATTTATATCTCATTAATTCTAATGAAATTATAACCGGAACATTTGATAATACATTTATAATTATTCCTTTTAAACTCGTGTCATATGGATTATTACCAAAACCAGGGAAAATTCCTGAAACAAGATAAATAATTATATATATTAAATTAGTAATAACAACATATTGAACAATATCTTTCCTACTTTTTCTCATAGTAAGTTGACTTGAAATTAAAATATTAATAATTCCTGCAACTCCTATAAAGCAAATTGGTCTAATAAAATACGTATACCACTCTGCAAAATTAGCCAATACATTCTGGCAAAATAGGAAAAATAAAGTTATCATTATTATTAAAAAAATCGTAAACTTTTTTGACTTTTGCATATTTTCCTCTTAATTAAAAAGCTCTATAATAGGATCTTACGAATCTATTATAGAGCAGCTTTTCTCTCACCTATTATATTTTATTTAGTGTGTGATGGTGTTCCTGTAAAGCTTTCTGTGTCTTGTTCATACTCGATATCTAATTCAAAAGTACAACTTTCTTTACCTGTTGGAATTTCATCTGTTGCATTTGGATCCCATTGAACTGTAAATGTAAATTCGCAAGTTTGTAATGGATTAATTCTTGGGTGTGAAGTTGTGATTTGCTCAAGTCCATCTATTAAAATAACTCCATTTCCCTCAATTCCTGTTGGTGTAACACTTTTAATTTTTGCAGGTATTAAAGAGTTATTTTTTATAACAACTGATACCTCAGCTCCGGCTCCAGGATAAGCTAAATCAACAATGCTAACTGTCATTGTTTTCTTATCTGCTGAAACAACCACTTCACTTGCATCAAGATCGAATCCAACACCATCTGTAATATCGCAGCTAGCTGTAACGAATTCCATATTAAAGCTTCCATCAGCTGTTGCTGTACCTGTGATTTTTAAAGTATCAGAAAATGCTGCATAACCTACTGCAAGTCCTAATAATAATACTATTAAAAGTATTAATACATATTTTCTCTTTTTTGAATTTTTCATTTTTTCTTCTCCTTTTATTTTTTATATATTATAAATTTATAGACTGTTTCATCACTAACTACAATAAATTGTGTAACAGTTTCTTCATCATTTTCGTAGCATAAAATAGGTTTGTACAATTCTTCTGATAACTTAACAATTTCTTCTATGTAGTCAACTTCAATTACATGTTTATTTTCAAACTCAGGTAAATTGTTTACCACAACAATCTTATCTTGACAGCTTCTAATTATTTCATTAATTTCCGCTTTATAAACATTTCTTATTACTACTAATTCATCTGTAAAAAATAGTAAATATATAACTCTTATAAGTGCCAATGCTGCTATTATTCCAAGAACAATAACATATTTTAAATTGTTTCCTTCAAGATTTACTTCTTCAACAGAATCTACTGACATATTATCTACTCTATTATTTGCTCCAGTAATCTTTGTTGTTTTACTGCCAATTTCTATTGATATATTTGGAGAGTATGAAATTTTTTCTTTAGATACACCTTCTATTTCAACATTTAAGATAATGTCATATGTTGCTGAAATCTGCATATCTTGCTCTGTTTTAAAATTATTGATTAATTCATTTAATGGTCTTATATCTACTTGAAATTTCTCATCAAGTGCAATCATGTTTCCTTTTGTTGTTTTTTCAGTAGCTGGTAAAATTTCATAGTCTTTCTCAATAATTTTTTGTTCTTCACTATTTTTGTTATAATATCCGAATAATTTTCCGGTAATATCATACTTGTACTTTATTTCAGATTGTCTATAACTTGTATCTTCGAATTTGTACTTAAACTCTAAATCCAAATTTTCTATTAAGTCTGTAACGTATGCAGTATAATTCTTATCGTCTGAATAATCAACAAAATCATTTGCTTTTGTGTTAATTTTATAACTATAAGAAAAGTTATTATTTAAATTACTAAACACAACTACACTTCTGTTAAAGAAATTACCAAACATAAGATAGCATGCGCTAAAAGCTGACAATAGAATAATTAGGCTAAGAGCTATTACTTTTGCGATTTTTATATCTCGCCTTATCTTTTGTTTTTTCATAACATCTTTTCCTTATATCAAATTATCAATAATCATTTTTATTATAGAATAATCGCGGTTTTTCTTCAATCACAAAACCATTACTTTTTTTTATCTTTTCCGTAACAAATGTGTTTTTTTCGTAACTTATATTAATTATTTGTAAAAAAGCAGTTTCTCATATTCATAATATGCTATACTATAGTTGATTTGTATAATACGGAGGATATTATGTTAAATTTACTAAAGTCAAAAAGTGAAAGAGATAAAAGAGATACTGTTTTTGCTGTTAGATCATCATTTGAAAATATTATCAATGCAACAAATTATCAACCTAATACTTTTTTTAATAATATTCAAACTGAAACAGAAACTCCAAAACAAACAAAAACTATTAACACAAATACAGTAATCAATAATAATATTTTAGATAATTCACCAAAAGATTTTTCAGAGTCTTTTGTTATGAGTTCATTGTCTGAAAATTCAAGCACTTTAGAAGCAGATAATTTTGAAGGCATTTTAAAAAACGATATTCAAGAACTTTCTAAAGAATTTTCTGATAATACTACTTTTGAAAAAACTGTAGAAGAAATTTCTAACGATGTTGTTGCTGATAATATTGAAGAAACTACGCCTCCTGCTATTGAAAACGAAGAATCTATTGAAGAAAATACTTCTTCTACTATTGAAATTGAAGAATCTATTGAAGAAAATACTTCTGATGAAGAAACTGAAAACTTAGAAGAAAATATTAATGAAGTTGAAGAAGAAATCGTTAAAGAAACTAATGATGAAACTATAACTGAAGCCACTGAAGAAAAAGGCGATTTTGAAGATTTATTTGATAATAATGAAGAAAATTTTGAAGCAAATATTGTTGATAACGTTGTAGATTCTTTAGTTGAAGATGAAATCTCTCAAGAAGAAGATGATGATGAAGTTGAATATAAGCATAATATTAAAGATAATCACATTTTATTAATTTCTGAAGATGACAGAAAAGTATTTCTACCATATACAGCTGAAGAAATTGAAGAGTATTTACGTAATTATCCTGATAAATATTCTGATGAATATGATGTTATTAGAAATGTATTTATTTTACCATTAGGATATTTTAATAACTTTTTCTATGCAACAAGATTTAGAGAAGCATATGCTTTATATAAAGATCGCGAAGGATACCCTTCAATTCCAGCAATTGCAAGTGCATTCAAAATAATGTCAATAAAAAATTTGCATCCAGCAATTATAGCTGCGTGCAAAAACGAAAAAATATTAAAAGATTACTTACATCATTTAGAAATTGGTGATTTAGAAAACTTTACATATTTTGAAATCAATTACAGAATGAACCCTTTAGTATAAAATAATAAAAAGCGTACTATTAAATTAGTACGCTTTTTTAGTCTAATAATTCTATCATTTTAAATATAGTTTTTAATATTTTTCTACACGAATCTAAAAATAATGTTTCATTTACTGTGTGAACATCTACAATATCTGGACCTATTGATATTAATTCTAAATTTGGCATTTTCTCAAAAATCATACCGCATTCTACTCCAGCATGAATAGCTTCCACTTTTGGATATTCACCATCATGAGTTTTTTCATATGCTTCAATATATATTTTTTCTAATCTAGAATTTGGATTATATTTCCAGCCAGGATATTCAGATTCTTTTTTTATTAAATATCCTTTTTCTTTGGCCATATTGATATTTATTTCTTCTATTCTCTTTCTTTCATAATCAATGCTAGATCTTATTAACTCTTTAATTGTGCATTTACCATTAGATATATCAACTATTCCAACATTGCCAGATGTCTCTACTAAACCTTCTTTATCTTCACTTAATTTAATTACATTTTGTTTTAAATTTAGTAAAAGACTTACTATATTTTGGCTCTCAATTATTGAAGCAACTTTAAAATTGCCCGTTACCTTTTTTAAACTAATATTAATATTAATATCTTCATCAACAATATTTAAATTATTTTTGATATTTTCTATCTTTTCTCTTATTATATTGTTCCCTACTTTTGAAGCAAAAATACACCTACTTAAATTTGGAATTGCATTATCTTTTGTTCCACCAACAAAAGATACTATTTTTACATCATCTAATTGTTCTAATATTTGGGCTATAATATAATTTGCATTTAATCTTCCTTTATTAATATCTACACCTGAATGTCCGCCTCTTAAACCTGAAACATTAATTTCATATATATTTTCATTTACAGATTCTTCAAGTTCTACATTTTTTTCAAATGTTAGTCTTGCTCCACCTGCGCATCCAACTATTGCTGTATTTTCTTCCTCTCCATCAACATTAATTAAATAAGATGCTGAAATATCGCTATAATCAAAGTGCTTTGCTCCATCCATACCAATTTCTTCTTGAGTTGTAAATAAACAATACATTTCCGGATGAGAGATTTCATTATCATCTAGCATTAATAAAAGAATTGCAACTCCAATTCCATCATCAGCACCTAATGTAGTATCTTTTGCTTTTAACACATTTCCATTATTAATTATTTCTATTGGATCCAATTTGAAATTATGATTACTATCTATAGTTCTCTCGCACACCATATCTGTATGTGCTTGTAATATTATTGGTTTTCGATCTTCATACCCAAAACTTGCTTTTTTCTTAATTAATACATTATAAAAATCATCTTTTCTATATTCTAAATTTCTACTTTTAGCAAATTCACATAAAAAATCTGATATCTGATTTTCTTCTGTAGAATTTCTGGGTATTTTTGATATCTCATAAAAAAAATGTAGCAATTTTTCATATTTATTTTCTATTTTCATATCTTCCTCCGCGCATTGATTTTAAAAAATTATATACAGATTTCAAAAAATTGTCAATTTTACTTTTATATATCAAATTCTTAACATTTTCTGCTTTGCCCTTTACTATAAATATAAAAGTGCTATAATAAATTTACATATAGAAAGAAGGGCAAAATGCAAAAGAATTTAGAAAACAAAATTAAAGATATTAGTGAATTCAATGAAATTTTAAAAGATATAAAAGATAATGAAACCGTACTTGAGATGAAAAATTATAGACAACATTTTGAAACAACTTGTTACGAGCACTGCTTAACAGCTTCATATTATTGCTATAAAGTATGTAAGAAATTAAAACTTGATTATATATCTGCAACAAGAGGTGCTATGTTACATGATATGTTTTTATATGATTGGAGAAAGCCAAATCCGTCTGGTGGTCTTCACGCTTTTAAGCATGGTAAAATAGCATATAAAAAAGCAAGCGAAATTTTTGATTTAAACGATATAGAAAAAGATATGATAATAAAACATATGTGGCCAGTAACATTAGGTTTTCCAAAATATCCCGAAACATTTATATTAACACTTGTAGATAAATATTGTGCAACTGAAGAATCATTTTATGATTTCGTTCACAATTTTTCATTTAAGAATACATTAAAACATGCATATCTTTTATTAATATTTGTTTTATTTAAAAAGAAATAAAGAAAGCACCTTTCGGTGCTTTCTTTTACATATTAGTTGAATAGCTATTAACTTGATTTTGTAATATAGTTAATTCTTTTTTTCTGTCTGCCAATTTTGCTTTTAAATCTGCAATTTGTGTGTTATATAATTCATTTAAATTATAAATATCATCATCAGATAAAGCATTTAATTCTATTTCATTATTCTCATATTGATTTTGTAATTTTAACAATCCTGTATTTTCTTCTTTAGTTACTCTCAACTCATCAAAAATATTTGCTTTTTGTTCTTGAATTGGCTTAGTATCTACTCTTTCAGGAATTTGTTTTACTTCTTCTTTTCCTAAGATTTTTTTAATAAAATTAATAAATTTTGTAAAAACATTTTCTTCCATTTTTTTCTCCTCTTTTGTTATTTCCCATCTTCTCCATCGTGTGCTGAATTTTCGTCTAATGATTCTCTTAATTTTGATTGTTTAGCTCTTAATTCAGCTATTTGTCTTTCTATATCATCAATCTCACTCTTAATTCTTCCTTTTTCAGATGCAGAATCTGCAAGTTTTTTTTCTGCTGTTTCTCTTTCTGGAGAAATCTCTTTCTTACCATGTAATGCTTCTAACTCTGCGTTTTCCTTTTTCTTTGCTTCAATCATAGCTTTATCAGAAGCCGATAATTCTGTAGTAGCTGTACTTTCATAGAATTCTGGACCTTTTTTAGCATATCTAAACATCAAACTTCTTACCATACTATAAGAAAGTCCTGAATGATTTTGATTGTCAAATGCTTTTTGAGCATCTTCCATTGTTCCACCATTTTCAAAAACTTCCATTAGTTCTATAACTGCATCTACATCCATACCACCATATAATCCATTTGAACTTCTTTCAACATATTCTTTCCATTCTTTTAATCTTTCTGGATATAATAGTTTTTCTCCTTTTGCTATTCTAGATGAAACTAGATCTCTTGGTGCATTTTCTTCAACTACTTCAGGTTCTTCTGCTACTTTTTCTGGATTATGTATTCTCTCAAACTCTGCATTTTCTCTTTTTGTTTCTTCCAAAATTGTTTTCTGGTCACCTATTATTTCTCCATGAGCTGTCTTTTCAAAAAATTCCGGTCCTTTTTTTGAAAAATGTAATAATATAATTCTTACCATTCCTGCTGAAGCTCCTGAATGATTTTGTGAATTGAAATTCTCCATTACTTCTTCCATTGTAGATCCTGCTTCTAATTGCTCCATCAATTGTAAGGCCTTTTCTAAATCCCCACCATGATATATGTCTTTAACTCTAGCTTTAACACATTTTTCCCACGCTTCTTCTCTTTCAGGATAAATTATTTTTTTACCTCTTTCTATCCATGATGGTATTTTTTCTTGTGCTTCCTTTTCTTCTCTTGCTGACCTTTCTCTATATTCTCTATTTGATTCCTCTACCATTCTATCAAAATCTTCTTTTTTATATCCTGTAACCGCTTCATAAGCACTATCCATTGTAACATCGCAAGAATATAATCTTACACCATTAAAATCTTTATATACTGATTCTCCTCTAGCTCTATACTCTTCTAGCTCTCTAACAACTCCTTCTAATACAGATCCATATTTATAAGTCATTTTTGCTTCTTGAGCCCTTGCTTTTTCTTCTCTAAATGGATCTTCTGTATCTGCTTTTACTTCTTCAGATGCTTCATGTTCTTCTACTACTTCTTGTGAATTATGTACTTTCTCAAGTTCTGCATTTTCTTTTCTTTTTTCTTCTACAAATGCTTTCTCATTTTCTGTTAATTCTCCAAAAGATGTTCTTTCATAAAACTCTGGTCCTTTTTTTGAAAAATGTAGTAAAATTCCTCTTACCATTGCTGCTGAAGCTCCTGAATGGTCTTGGCTATCAAATGCAACCATAACATCTTCCATTGTAGATCCTGCTTCTAATTGTTCCATTAATTGTAATGCCATTTCCAAGTCTTCACCATGATACAAATCAGAAGCTCTAGCTTCAACACATTCTTTCCACTCTGCTTCTCTTTCAGGATAGATTATTTTTTTACCTCTTTCTATCCATGATGGTATTTTTTCTTGTGCTTCCTTTTCTTCTCTTGCTTCTCTTTCCATATATTCTCTATTTGATTCTTCTACTAGTCTATCAAATTCTTCTTTTTTATGTCCTGTAATTTCTTCATAAGCACTATCAAGTGTTACATCACAAGAATATAAATCATGACCATTAAAATTTAAAACAACAGATTCTCCACGGTCTCTATATTTTAATAATTCTTCCACACATCTATCGATGTCTCCTCCATAAAACTCTATTCTGCGGGCATTTTCCCTACTCATTTCTGCCATACAAATTCTCCTTTCAAAACTATATAAATAGTTGAATAAAATATACAATGTTATTATCTCATATCTCTTCCTTTTTTTGTCTAAAATAACACAAATGTAATTAAAACTTAATGATATTTTAACATATAAAAAAAACACATCCTTGATGTGTTCTTTTTTTGGTGGTCCGAGGTGGAATCGCCGAGCCGCGTCGGGAAAATAGTCCACTGGACTATTTTCTTTTCCTCCTTTTCGATTCCACTTTATTAGTTGTACTAAAAAAACACATCCTTGATGTGTTCTTTTTTTTGGTGGTCCGAGGTGGAATCGAACCACCGACACGGGGATTTTCAGTCCCCTGCTCTACCAACTGAGCTATCGAACCGTATAAAAAATATCTAGTAGCTAAAACTAGATATTTATGGCGACCTGGAACGGGCTCGAACCGTCGACCTCC
>JAEEGL012688043.1_pt1 | contig 23120 bp, 22 predicted proteins | sample 9134231 | NCBI WGS metagenome assembly JAEEGL01 (sample SAMN16246548, study PRJNA631951) | gut metagenome | biome: gut microbiome; feature: rumen; material: fiber-attached | host: Bos | place: Iran: Karaj | collected 2018-10
CTGCCTCTTCGCCCATAGCAGCAGCCTTACTTTCGTAGTGGCGTGTTACGAACGAGAAGGAAAGGTAGAAGCAGCACACGAGAATCAGAAGCACTGCGATAAATTTTACAATTCCTTTGTTTTGCATTTTGATTTTAACTGTTATTTATTTATTATATTTTTGTTCGCGTACATTTTTAGCGTGCAAATATAGGCATTTTTTCACAATGGGGAAAATTTATTGGACTTTTTCACGCTTTTTTTATGGTTTATCGGGTAATTTTAGCCTGCAAATGATGGGATAATGGTCACTTGCGTCGAAATTGTCATCTATTTCGCAATTATAGGGCTGGATATCCTTTGAGCACAGAATATGGTCGATGCGGAAGTAGAACCCTTTCTGATTATATGACAAACCGATGCCGCAACCTGTCTCCTTGAAACAGTCTGTCAGTCCCTCAGCGATGGTGCGACGGGAGTAGCTGATGGGGTTGTCGTTGAAGTCGCCACAGACGATGATCGGGTAGTGGCGATGGGCTTCGATATAGGCATGAACAGCCTCTGCCTCAGGGGCTCGCTTAGCAGCATATTTACCCAGTTTCTCTATGAGCATCAGGGTTTCCGCCTTAGCAGTGTCGCGCTCCATCTTACCTTTCAACATCTTCTTGTAGGCATTACGGTCCTCGTTCGAGAGATGGGTGCCCTCCAGGTGGTTGTTGATCACAATCACCGTATCGTTGTTGATCTTCAGGTAATAGGCCACAGAGCCATTGCCTACGGATTCGTAGGGGATACGCTCTTTCTTCAGGATGGGGAACTTGCTATGGATACCCACACCGTTCCAGCCGTTGACACTTTTACGGAAGGTGGTGGTATCGTTGTAGGCATAGATCTTCTCATACCACTGGAAACAGAACCTGCGCCAGGTATCCACATCTTCCTGCAGACAGACGATATCGGCATCCTGCTCCTCTAAGTACTTATAAACCGTCTCGAAGCCATATTCATATTTGTAGTTGCCTCCATACTGGCACACGTTGTACGACAGCAGTTTGATAGTCCCTTCAGGTACATCCTGCTTGGTATGCAGGGGCATATAGATGGTCAGTGGCGTATAGACAATCACAAAACCAAGGATGGGAATCCAGGCTCTTTTCCATTTGAACGTCAGCCAGAAAAAGAGGAACAGCAGGTTGGCTACAAGGAATACAGGGAAGGTCATGCCCATGCAGGAAAGCACAGGAAACTCCTGGGGATTGAAGTGATCGGCATAACCAGCCAGAACCATTAATAGGATGGTGGCCACGTTGGCACCCGCCACAAGGTTGACGGTGAAAGACTTAAGTTGCTTGATCATCGCTGGTTGCTGGCGTCAAAGAGTTTTTTCTTCTCCTCCTTTGTCAGACTATCGTAGCCACTCATGCGGATCTTATCGAGAATGGCATCAATTTCCTCCTGATTCTGACGCTTACGGGCATTATACTCCTGATCCGTCTCCCGTCGTCCACCATGCTCCACATGCATGTTGGGATTATTGCGGGGTTGATGGTTTTGCTGTCTTTGCTCGAAGTTGCGCCTTAGGTTATCGAAGAACTGTTGACCTCTATTACGGTTCATGCCCGAGTTGGGATGATGGTTCCAGTAGCGTATCAGCAAAAATCCGAAGAGCATACCTCCTAAGTGAGCCGTATGGGCCACACCATCGCCTGATGATCCCAGAGCGGCAAATAGCTCGATGGCTACATAGCCTAACACAAACCACTTGGCCTTGATGGGGAAGGGGAACGGGATGATGAAAAGCCGTTCGTTGGGGAATGACATACCAAAGGCGAGGATAATGGCATATACAGCACCCGAGGCACCAATGGTTCGCCAGGTGTTCAGGTAGTCGCCTACCATCATCTGTATCACACCGTCTTCCGTCCTGACAGGGATGTACGATTCGAGTGCCAAAGCAGCCAGGTTTGCATCAGAAATATACTGTACATACTGTACTAATTCTTGGCAAAGACCAGCTCCGACACCACAGACGATGTAATAAAAAAGGAACTTCTTCGGACCCCATACATTTTCAATGACACAACCAAACATCCAGAGACCAAACATGTTGCTGAGGATATGCATAAAGTTGGCATGCAGGAATAAATAGGTGACCAACTGGTACCAATGGAAGTTGCTGGCCATGAAGAAGTGAAGTCCTCCAATGCTGCTCAAGTCGATTCCGCGGAGTTGCAGAATAGAAGTGGCTAAAAAAGCCAGTAGATTCAGAATCAGCAGATTCTTGGTGACGGTGGGTATGCGGAACATCATATGATTTGCGATTTGACGATTGATGATTCGTTGTTTACTCTTAAGCGCCTTAAAACGCTATCTGGGCGCAAAATTACGAAAAATATCTCTTTTTTATGCCAAAATAGAGCCGATTACAACTATTTTTCATAAAAAAAGTCATTTTTTCCGCTTTTTTGTTGTTTCTTTAAATACTTTGCATTATATTTGCCACGTGAATCGATAAAACTTTTTTTTATTATTAAATAACTTCATTAAAATTCTTACAATTATGAACAAAACAGAATTGATCGAGAAGATCGCAGCAGGTGCAGGTCTCTCAAAGGCAGACTCAAAGAAGGCTCTTGATGCAACAGTTGCAGCTATTAAGGATGCCCTGAAGGCTGGTGATAAGGTAGCTCTCGTTGGCTTCGGTACATTCAGCGTAAACGAGCGTCCCGCTCGTGAGGGTATCAACCCCGCTACCAAGGAGAAGATTAATATTGCTGCTAAGAAGGTTGCTAAGTTCAAGGCTGGTGCTGAGCTGACTGCTGCTCTCTAATCTCAGACTTGTAAATAAAAATTTAAGGGATCCCAATCGGGATCCCTTAATTATTTGTACTTTGTTATACTTTCTTATTTCGGCTGCTTTCCTATATAAGCAAGGATACCACCATCGACATAAAGCACATGGCCATTCACGGCATCTGAAGCATGAGAGGCAAGGAACACAGCGGGACCTCCAAGTTCAGAAGGATCGAGCCAACGTCCAGCAGGGGTCTTAGCACAGATAAAGCTATCGAACGGATGACGGCTACCATCGGGTTGTTTCTCACGGAGAGGAGCAGTCTGCGGGGTAGCGATGTAACCTGGGCCAATACCATTACACTGGATATTATACTCACCATACTCAGAGCAGATATTACGGGTGAGCATCTTCAGACCACCCTTGGCAGCTGCATAGGCAGAAACAGTCTCACGACCCAGCTCACTCATCATCGAGCAGATATTGATGATCTTACCCTCACGACGCTCCATCATCTCGGGGATAACGGCTGAAGAGCAGATAAACGGACCAACAAGGTCGATGTCAATCACCTGCTGGAACTCTGCGCGCTTCATCTCATGCATGGGAATACGCTTGATGATACCTGCATTGTTGACGAGGATGTCGATGTTACCCACCTCAGTGTGGATCTTCTCTACGAGTGCCTTCACAGCATTCTCGTCAGTGACGTCGCATACATAACCCTTCACGTTCTCAATGCCTGCCTCCTTGTAGTTAGCCAGACCGCGTGCGAGAAGTTCCTCGTTGATGTCGTTGAAGATAATGTTCTTGATACCAGCGGCTACAAAAGCCTTGGCGATGTTGAAACCAATACCGTAAGAGGCACCTGTAATCCATGCGTTCTTACCTTCCAGTGAAAATAGATTTGCCATAATTTGTTTGTTTTTAGAATATATGTATTACTTTATTTGGTTGCAAAGATACTAATTAAAAATGGATAAAGCAAGGATTTACTTTGAAAAAGGTCTGCAAAGGTTTACGGATAAATGTTGGACGACTCGGATTCGAACCGGGAATGACAGAACCAAAACCTGTAGTGTTACCATTACACCATCGTCCAATGCGGGTGCAAAGTTAGTAAATATTTGGCGATTGGCCAAATATTTACCAACATATCTTATTTTACGATGAGCAAATAGTAGTTCTTCTTGCCTTTTTGGGCCAGAAGATACTTGCCATCGATGAGATCTTCGGCCGTGATAGCACGGTTCTGATCGGTCAGTTTTTCCTTATTCAGAGAAACGCCACCACCCTGTACCATCTTGCGCATCTCACCCTTAGAGGGGAAGACTGGAGCCACCGTTGTAAACAGCTCGATAGCAGGCTGACCTAACTGATCCTTGCTGATCTCAAACTGTGGCACACCATCGAACACGTCGAGGAAAGTCTGCTCATCGAGCTTCTCCAATCCCTCCTTCGTCGATTTTCCAAAGAGCAGGTTGGATGCTTCGATAGCTGCATCGAGGGCTTCCTGAGAATGAACCATCACTGTTACCTCTTCGGCCAGACGTTTCTGCAGCACACGACGACCAGGATCCTGCTTGTGCTCCTCAACGAGCGCATCAATCACATCTTTCTCCAATGAAGTGAATATCTTGATATAGCGCTCTGCGTCATCGTCGCTGACGTTCAACCAGAACTGGTAGAACTTATACGGTGTGGTACGGGCTGCATCGAGCCAGATGTTTCCGCTCTCCGTCTTACCAAACTTCTTACCATCGCTCTTGGTGATCAGCGGACAAGTGAGCGCGAAGGTCTCCACCTCGTTGCCCAGCGTACGACGGATCAGTTCCGTACCAGTAGTCATGTTTCCCCACTGGTCGTTACCACCCAACTGCAACTTCACACCATAGTGCTGATAGAGATACAGGAAGTCGTAACCTTGCAACAGCTGGTAGGTGAACTCCGTGAAGCTCAGACCATCACGAGCTGTTCCATTCAGACGTTGCTGAACACTCTCCTTTGCCATCATATAGTTCACGGTGATGTGCTTACCCACCTCACGGGCAAAGTCGAGGAAAGTAAAATCCTTCATCCAGTCGTAGTTATTCACCATAATGGCTGCATTGGGCTCCTTCGACTCGAAGTCGAGGAACTTAGCCACCTGCTTCTTGATGCATTCCTGATTATGACGCAAGGTTTCATCATTAAGCAGATTACGTTCCTGACTCTTGCCGGAAGGGTCGCCAATCATACCTGTGGCACCACCCACGAGGATGATGGGCCTATGGCCGCAACGCTGCAAGTGGCGCAGCATCATAATACCACAGAGATGGCCGATATGGAGCGAGTCGGCTGTGGGGTCTGTTCCTAAGTAGGCGGTTACCATCTCCTTTTGGAGCAGTTCCTCGGTTCCTGGCATCAGCTGTGCCAGCATCCCGCGCCATTTCAGTTCTTCTACAAAATTCTTCATTATAATATCAATTATCTCTTTAACGATTTATTATTGCGGCACCCTACGGAACCGGATCATATCCGCTGCCTCCCCAAGGGTTACATCTCAGTATCCGCCAGATGGCGAGTGCCAAGCCCTTAATGGGTCCGTGCTTCAGGATGGCTTGCCTTGCATATTCGCTACAAGTAGGTGTGAATCGGCAGGAGGGTCCCATTAGCGGAGAGATGTACAACTGGTAAAACCTGATTGGTAGCACCAGCAACCACGACAATATGTGCCACAACTTCTTCACCTTCTCACCTTCTCACCTTTTTCAGCCTCCACCGCCATTCGCCTTAGCAGACTAACGACCCTTTTCTCCACCTCTGCTGTCGGACAGTGTTTATCAGAAAGCCAGATAAAGGCGATGGCCAACTGCTTGTTGTCAGGGACGATCTCCCAGAGTGGCTGCTTGTGAAGACGATATGCCTCGCGAACCTGCCGTTTTACCCTGTTACGGTCCACAGCATGCTTGAACCGTTTTTTAGGTACGCTGATCAGGATCTGTACTGGTGCATCACCCTGATGCCGTTCCGTTATTTGATAGACAACCCTGAGGGGAAAGGCCGCCAGCGACTGGCTTTCGCCTCCCTCGAAGAGCGACTCAATCTGCTTCTTGCTGACAATACGCTCCCATTTCCTGAAGGTAGGGGCTGCCATAATATATATAAATAGGTGGAAATATCAGTCTTCTTGCTCCAGCAGGTAGTGCTGTAGGGCACCAGTCATCGATGGGTATTTCTCTGACGGTGCTTCGATATCCAGACGCAGACCAGCCTCCTTGGCAGCCTTAGCGGTTGTAGGGCCGAAGGTGGCAATGGCTATCTTGTCCTGTTTGAAATCGGGGAAGTTCTTGGTCAGCGACTCAATACCTGAGGGACTGAAGAAAATCAGCATATCGTAGTCGAATGCCTTAACCTCCTCGGGAGTGAAATCATTGCTGACCGTCTTATACATCACACACTCTTTATGGGTCAGTTTCTTCGAATCGAGCAGGTTCGACAAGCTATCGTTATGCACGTCACTCAGAGGTACGAGGTACTTCTCGGTCTTATGCTTCACCATAGCTGGAATCAGATCGTCAATCTTACCAGTAGCTCCAAAGAACACCTTGCGCTTGCGATACTGCACATATTTCTGAATATAGAGTGCGATAGTTTCAGTGACACAGAAATATTTCATGTCCTCAGGAATGTTCACTCTCAGCTCTTTGGCCATTTGGAAAAAATGGTCGATGGCATGACGAGAGGTGAAGACTACAGCCGTGTAATCAAGAATACTCACTTTCTGTGCACGGAACTCCTTGGATGTAATGCTTTCCACCTTGATGAAGGGACGAAACACTAATTCAACACCAAACTTGCTCGCAATATCGAAGTATGGCGACTTTTCGCTCGACGGCTTAGGCTGAGAAACCAAAATTTTTTTAATCATCTGTATCCTAAAAATTTACTTTTAAAATATTCGCAATAAATGCGAGCCCGCCCCAAAGAATGGATAACGGTACTATTTCGAGGGCACAAAAGTACAAAATAATCTGCAAAACATCAGCATTTTGTTTAAAAAAGATTGTATTTGTCTTGTAAAAAGTCAATATTTTAACGAAAACCACCACTAAAATGCAATATAAGGCTGCATTTTGGGGTGATATTGAGAAATACGACAAGAGTAGTACTATGGGGAATAAGGCCACACCCTCTAATGACACAATAAAGAGGTTTGTTGTCAGTATTTTTTTATCCATTCTCCTGTCGAAGAATATTTTGTTTACAAATGAGTAAAGCGCAAATTTCAGGTAGAAGTAGGCTGTCATCACAATGCCGAAGATAGCCAGCAAGGTATATTCCGATGAGAGAATATAAGTATCGGCGATCCATGTCTTGGCGTAGAAGAAGTAAAGCAGCGAGCACATGATGCAGGTTAGGAGCACAAAAACCAGTTGCACCTTGATCTCAGTACCCGTCTCCGTGTTGTCTTCACCACGGGGATTACGGAAAAAGTCTTTGAACTGCTTGATAAGGAAAGACGACGAATGGGCAAACGTGATAACAATCAGCAGAAACGAGAGCAACAACAGACCTGTCAGCATATCGTCGTTCTTAATCGTATAGGGAACAGGGTCGCCAGCTACACCATAGCGTCCACCATCCAGCTCAGGATGGTAGAGCGAGTCTTTTGAGAAGAAGTTTTCACGATAGTACTGGGGAATATCCACTGCCATCAGATTGCGTGGCACATCGTGTCCTGGCAGATGCAACGTATCCGGTCGTTCACTATAGCGTATCTCTTGCGGCTCAAACCATGCCTGGATGGCCGAGTCTTGCTGGGCAGGTGTTGCATCCTTAGGCAACAACCGCAGCACCTGATAGGGTGTCTGCGGCTTTGCGGGTCTTTGCGGTACGGAGTCGAGTACGCCTCCCTGCGATTGTACTATGATCGAATCCTGTTGCACTTATAATCCAAATTCCTTGCGGATATCGTCTACACGATCGAGCTTCTCCCAGGTAAACAGTTCCACATCCATCACCTTAGTCTCATGGTAATGACTGGTGAACGTTTTCTTCACCACCTCACACTTACGTCCCATGTGTCCGTAGGCAGCTGTTTCACTATATATGGGCTGACGCAGTTTTAGGGTGCGTTCGATGGCCTTCGGACGCAGGTCGAACAGTTTTTCAATCTTCTTGGCTATCTCGCCATCACTCATCTGGACCTTACTGCGGCCATAGGTGTTCACATAGATGTTCATGGGCTTAGCCACACCAATGGCATAGCTGATCTGCACCAGCATCTCATCGGCTACACCAGCTGCCACCATGTTCTTGGCGATATGACGAGCGGCATAAGCGGCACTACGGTCTACCTTCGAAGAGTCCTTACCAGAGAACGCGCCACCACCATGGGCACCCTTGCCACCATAGGTATCAACGATGATCTTACGACCAGTCAAACCTGTATCTCCGTGAGGACCGCCAATCACGAACTTACCTGTGGGGTTCACGTAGTACTTAATGTCGAAGCCGAAGAGGTCGAGCACCTTCTGCGAGTGGATCTGCTGTTTCACACGGGGGATGAGGATGTTAATCACATCGTCTTTGATCTTGGCGAGCATCTTCTCGTCCTCGTCGAACTCGTCGTGCTGGGTAGAGACCACGATGGTGTCGATACGCTCAGGGACGCCTCCGTCAGAATACTGCACCGTTACCTGACTCTTGGCATCGGGACGGAGATAGGTCATCTCCTTGCCTTCCTTGCGGATATCGGCCAAAGTGCGCATAATCAGGTGAGCCAGGTCGAGACTAACGGGCATATAGTTCTCCGTCTCGTTGGTGGCATAGCCGAACATCATACCCTGGTCGCCAGCACCCTGTTCGTCCTCATTACCATTGTCGACACCACGGTTGATGTCGGCACTCTGTTCGTGGATAGCGCTGAGAATACCGCACGAGTCACCGTCGAACTGGTACTCTGCCTTGGTATAGCCAATGCGCTTGATGGTGTTGCGAGCGATGGTCTGGAGGTCGATATATACCTCACTGCGCACCTCACCCATGATCACTACCTGCCCAGTGGTTACAAATGTTTCGCATGCCACACGGGCTTTGTCGTCGTAGGCCAGGAACTGGTCTAATATTGCGTCCGAAATCTGATCAGCCACCTTATCGGGATGACCCTCAGATACTGATTCTGATGAAAATAAGTATGACATATTATTATTTTTGGGTGCAAAGTTACAAAAAATAAATGATATATGATAAATGATAAATGATAAATTTACCTTTTCATGTTTCTCGGATGATGCTCCAGGATTTCACGTCTAAGCGTTGAAGTATCGATATGCGTATAGATCTCCGTTGTGCCGATGCTCTCATGACCCAGCAATGCCTGGATGATGCGCAAGTCGGCACCGCCCTCTAACAAAGCCGTTGCAAACGAATGTCTCAGCGTGTGGGGTGAGATGGTCTTTTCGATGCCAGCCTCCTTAGCTTGCTGTTTAATCATGATCAGTATCATTGTTCTCGTCAGATGGGCACCCCTTCTATTCAGGAACACATAATCCTCCTCACCAGACTTGATCGACATGTGCTGACGATCGTCAAACCAGAACATCAGTTCCTGAATAGCCTTCTTCGAGATGGGCACCAGACGCTCCTTCGAGCCTTTGCCCATCACACGGACATACTCTTCCTCAATATAGAGGTTCGAGAGCTTCAGGTTCACCAACTCACTGACACGTAAGCCGCACGAGAAGAGCACCTCGATAATAGCGCGATTGCGATGGCCTTCCCATTTCGAGAGGTCTATCGATGCTTCTAACTGGTCTATCTCTTGTGGTGTGAGCACCTCAGGCAGGTGTTCACCGATTTGTGGTGACTCCAGCAGTTCCGTTGGGTCGTCGTCGCGATAGCCGTCTAACTGCACAAAATGGTAGAATGAACGCACACCACTCAGTATACGGCACTGGCTTCGTGGATGGATGCCGATGTCGTGGAGTCCGGCTGCAAAATGCTGCAGATCCTCTAACTGCACGTCAAGCACGCTTTTCTCTTGCCCCTCCAGATAGTCGAGCAGTTTCCGCAGGTCACGCTGATAGGCGTCGAGCGTATTGCCCGACATGTTGCGCTGAAGCTTCAGGTAGCGCACGTAGTTCTTTACAATGGTTGCTTCACCTTCCATCATACGGCCAGTAAACGCTTGGCGAAATAACGGACTGGATACCAGACGGAGAGGAAACCGACTACGAGGACGGTTACAAAGATCAGCACGATGTCTTCAGGATGCACGCTCACAGGGTAGGCGTTCACCACGAAGCTGCCACTACTGGAACCAAGGGCTACGAGGCCGAACTCCTGTTGTGCCCAGCAGAGTCCGAGGCCCAGCAGGATACCAAGTACGGCACCGATGGCCGAGATCATTCGACCTTCAAAAAGGAAAATACGCACAATCTGCTTATCCGACGCACCGAGGTTACGCAGGGTCATCACATCGTCTTTCTTATCGATAATCAGCATCGAGAGCGAGCCGATGATGTTAAAGCAGGCTACCATCAGGATGAATGTCAGGAAGATATAGGCTATCAGCTTCTCGATCTTCATAATCTTAAACGTGTCGTCCTGTTGCTCGAAACGATCCTTCACCACAAATTGCTCTCCAGCCAGCTTCTTGATTTCTGACTTTACCGACTCGAAGCTGCTTCCTTGTTTCAGTCGCAACTCTAACGATGATACCATCCCTTGCTGAGCGAAGAGTCTGCGGGCAAAGGCAATGCTTGTCAGGATATAGCTCTTGTCGTATTTCGACTGCTTCACGCTGAATATCACCCCAGGCGAATAAAGTTCGTCCTCCTCGAAGGCATCTGTAGGGTTCGCCATATCCAACTGTCCCTCGCGACGTGGTGCATAGATCTTCATGGGCTCATCGTAGGTATAGCCTGTACCCAACTGCTCCGCCAAGCGGATGCCAGGGATACCATAGTCCATGTTTGCGGCATGCAACGAGAACTCCCCGTCGCCCATCAGAATCTCGTTGATATGTGTCAGCTGACTGAAGTTATCCTCCACGCCCTTGATGTTTACCATCGCCTGACGACCCTTGTAGATTGCCAGTGCCTGATCCTCTACGCATTCCGTAGCTACCTCTATCTGGGGTAGCTGACGAATCTTCGTCAGAATAGGATCATCAGCAGCTACTGTCTTTCCCGTAGCGGGCATCACCTTCAGCTGCGGATCGAATGAGGTGAAGAATGACGCTACCAAGTCGTGGAAGCCGTTGAACACCGATAGTGTCACCACCAATGCCATCGTAGCCACCGCCACCCCCACGACGGAGATGCCGCTGATCACATTAATGGCATGTGTCGACTTCTTCGAAAACAGATACCTTCTAGCAACAAAGAACGGAAAATTCATGTTGTTTACTGTAAACCGTCAACTGTAAACTTTTCACCTTTTCACTTTTTCAGCAACTCGTCGATGTGCTCGATGTAGTCCAGCGAGTCATCGATAAAGAATCGCAACTCGGGGATAATCCTGAGCTGGTTCCTCACACGCGTCCCCAACTCATATCTGATCTGTTTCACGTTCGTATTGATATTCGCCAGAATCTCCTCACCCTTCTCTGAGGGGAACACACTCAGATAGGCTGTACAGATACTCAAGTCGGGAGAGATCTTTGTACGTGTCACACTGATCATCACACCATGTGTGGCACGTGTCTGCTGTTGGAATATCAGCGAGAGCTCCTTTTGTAGAAGTCTCGCAATCTTGTTCTGTCTTGTCTCTTGCATATTATATTCTTTTGTTTACTTCTTCCTTATTAATGTCAATCCATCGCGGAGGGGGAGAATCACCTGCTCTACACGCTGGTCCTGGGCGATAAAATCATTAAAGTCCATGATCCCTTGCGTCTGATGATCCTTATCGTAGGCCTGATCCACCACATGTCCGTCCCAGAGCGTATTGTCTGCCAGGATGAAACCACCAGGCTTCAGGATCGAGAGCACCATCTCGTAACACTCCCGATAGGTGCGCTTGTCGCCATCGATAAACGCCATGTCGAACGCCATGCCCAGCTTCGGTGCCTCCGTCAGCGCGTCGCCAATGATAAACGTAATCTTGTCGCCCACCTCAGAGCCCTCTATCCATGGACGAGTGAAGTCCTCCATCTCGTCGTTGATCTCGAAGGTGTAGAGCCGTCCGCCCTCAGGTAATCCCTCTGCCATCGAGATAGCGCTGTAGCCACTAAATGTCCCCACTTCGAGTATCCGCTGGGGCCGTATCATTTGCACCAGCATCTTTAGCAACCGCCCTTGCAGATGTCCACTCGCCATCCGTCCGTGTATCGTGTGGATGTTCGTCGCCCGCCAAAGTCTATACAGATACTCCGGCTCCGGCTCCGTATGGGCTAAGATATATTCCTCCAGCTCCTTGGACATACGTCTTGAACTCCTTGTATCCTTGTCTCCTTAAATGAGCGCAGCGATAGCTAAGCGATAGCTGTCCAGTCCGAATCCGCAGATCACTCCCAGACATGCTGCTGAGATCAGCGACTTGTGGCGGAACTCCTCGCGCTTATGCACATTCGAGATGTGTACCTCGACCACAGGGCACTTCAGCGAGCGGATACAGTCGTGGAGTGCCACACTCGTATGCGTGTAAGCCCCTGCATTCAGCACAATGCCGTCGTAGCCCCCGAAGAAGCCCACTTCCTGCATCTTGTTGATCAGTTCGCCCTCTACGTTGCTCTGGAAATAGTCAATCTGCACCTCAGGAAACTGCTTCCGCAACTCGGGCAGATAGCCCTCCATCGACTCCGAGCCATAGATACCAGGCTCCCGTTGCCCCAGCAGATTGAGGTTCGGTCCGTTGATAATCTGAATCTTCATTTTCACCTTATTATATATAATACGGTTGCAAAGGTACGATTAAACAGGCAAAATGCAAAATAAATCCAGATTTATTTTGCATTTTCGAATGTGCCGCCTACTTTCGAGCTAATGTCTCTTTCTCTCGCGCGTACATTAATATATATTATGATTTTACCCCACCAACCCCACCAAATCTTCTGGGAGCCCTGTGTTTATCGGGGTTTGCGCTTGGTGGGGTATATGTCTTTAACCCCACCTCGAACCCCACCATCACCTCCACCAAATAGTGGAGGCGTTAAAGCGGATATATTTACCAAATAGTCAAGGCGTCACAGCGGATACGCTGACTGATTTTTGGTGGGGTTGATGGTGGGGTTGATGGTGGGGTTGATGGTGGAGGTAATGGTGGGGGTGAAGATGCCCTGGAACCCCAGTAAATAAAGGAATTCTGCCCATTTTGGTGGGGGTGACGGCGAAAAAACTAAAGTTACTCGTAATGTAACCACCAGTTAGTAGTAATGTAACTATTAGTTAGTCGTAATGTAACTGGTAGTGAGCAGTAAGCAAACTCCAAAATTCTCTCGAAAATTTAGAGGTTTACTCGGAGTAAACCTGGACTTTACTCCGACTAAAGTCCGACTTTAGTCGTCACAAACTGCGGAAGATATTGTTTCACCATGCGGAAGATATTGTTTCGACATGCGATAAAGGTCGTTTCGCCATATAGGAGATATTGTTTCGTACAACAAAACAAGTTGTTTTACCCTCGTTCCGATATTACTTTACACCCGTCCGAATATCATCTACGGGTCGTCCGAATATCACTTTACCCCCCTAAAGGATTATCCGGACACCTCGTAGATGATACTCCGATTACCCGTAGTTGATACTCCGATCACCCGTAGATGATACCTTTCTGTGTGATTACAGTCTCTCTCGCTCGCTTTGGCCAGCATGAGTACCCTTATAGCGGCTACGGGTGGCATTAAACTTCCACGAGATATCAATGCCTACGCGACGCTGATCGCGATAGACATCACCCTCTGACTTATAGCCAATACCATTGTACTCTGTGACTCTTAAATTACTTGTATGTAGAATATCTCTTGCCACTAAAGCTATTCTGAGACTTTTGTCTTTCAGAAACAGTTTGCTTAGACGAAGATCCAAGCTGCCACTTGCCTTTATTACATGGTAACTGGTTTTGCAGGATGGCCTGATAAAGCCTTGAACATTCAACAGCCATGCGTGGGACAGCGTGAAAGTATTGTCTAGATTAAAGTTTGTACAGAGTCCGTTGAAATGGTGTGTGACACCTAAAGGTTCCAAATCCCAATCACTTTTATAGAAAGCGGCCGTATAGTTCATCTGCCAGATACCTATCTTTGGCGAAGCATTCAGATAGATGCCATATGTCTTGACGGTAGGTGTAGCCCTAAAATCCATCAGCATGACACCTGGGTGGTTGACATCATCATAGGCTGTGTGGAAATCACTGAATCCATTTTTTGCATAATCGTATCGCAGTTCCACATGCAGCCATTTCCATTGTGATGCCCAGGATATGATATGATGTGATTGTGGCTGAAGGAAAGGGTTACCAGTACGATATTCGTACTTTCCTGCATAGGTGACGGAAGACGATAAATAGTCATAAGGGGGATTGGTGCGAGAACCCTGATAGGATAATGTATGATTCCATGTCTCGCCTTGATAATTGACAGAAACTCTTGGTATAAGCACATGGTAGTCTGGGCTCATCTCGTCTTGCCGTTTGCCATTCTGGTCATAGTTGTTATGCTCGTTTTGCCAACGGAAACCTGCGTTGAAGGAAAACTTCTTAATCTGTAGGCTGTAATTGGCATAGAGCGACCAGATGGTTGTCTGCTGGTGGATGTGGTTGTCTGACGAGAAGCCGCTTTGCAGGAAGTCATTGGTTCGGTCTACGTTGGACACCTCTTCGCCAAATGTAAGATTCCCTTGGGGGACAGGCGCTGTAATGGTCAGTTTTTCTGCCAATAGCCGGTTCTTGGTCGTGGTATTACTGGCGGCATTGGGCTGACCGTTTGTGAAGCCTTCCATTTCAGAATAGGCCTGTCCCCTGTAGTAGTCGGCACTGAAGTCAAACTTCCATTTCCCTATCACGCCAATATAATAGGCATTGACGCTATGGTTCATTCTGGGCTTGTGCTTCTCGATGGTTGTGGTATGCCCATCATTAACGAGAATTCCGTCTTGCCACACACGTTCATCTTGTTCTATCTTCGACTTGTTACTACCAAACATATTGTTGGCTGTATAGGTTAATCCTAAGGAGTGGTGTTCGTTGATTTCCCAGTTCCAGCCAAGGTCAGCTACATAGTAGATATGACGACTATGCCATTTCATGTGGTTGTCATAATTCCAGGTGCTGGAAGCAACCAATTCTGTTTTTGCAGGATATTCCATCAAAGAATTACTTTCCGCCAGATAACCTTTACCGAAGAAGTCCATGCCGTTTCTGGTACGGTAATTGAAAGCTGCATTCAAATTCCCATCCCATTGTTCACCTTGACGATAGGAAGCAGAGAAATTGCCACTCCAGCCTTCACCTCGCTTGCGAATGGTTTTGATACGGATGACAGACTTAACCTCTGCTCCATATTCAACACCAGGGTTAGTGATGATTTCTGCCAACAGAATCTCATCTGCACGAAGGCGGTCTAACTCGGAATCATCGCGTACTTTCTTATTATTGATATAGATTTCTGGCTTGCCTCGTCCAACAACAGTACCATCACCCATCATCATTGGTAGATGGCTCAACATCTCTGTTACTGAGCCGAACTGCGCTAAAGCCGTGCCCTGAACGTTGGCTACCAGTCCTTTGTCTGTCGCATAGACCAACTTTTTGTTGCCTTTCACAGTGACGCCCTTAATGGTATAGCTGTCAGGGAACATCCGTATTTTGCCGATGTTCCTGACATCGTAGGTTTCTTCGATAGTTTTGTAGCCGATACAGCTAATGCGGGCAATGACCTTGGGGGCAGTGCAGGGGATGACGAAGTCGCCTGCCTCATTGCTTACGCCACCCGTGATGAACGTGGAGTCACTGAGAGAGAGTAGCGTGACGCTGGCATAGGCAATGGGCTGGCCACTTTCGTCGATGATATGTCCTGAGAGTTTTGAGTCGGCCTTCTGCATACACTCGATATAGATGTCCTGCTCGTCGAAGGTGAGGTGCATCGGATAAAAGCCGCAGACCTGACGGACGGCATCGCGAACGGAGACGTTCTTCAACTGGGTGGTAACAGTAAAGTCCTCCAACTCGTTGAAGAGAAAGTTGAGCTTATAGCTATCCTGGGCATTGTCAATCCAGATAAGTGCCTCACTGAGTGATACGTTCTGGAAATCGTGCGTCAGCTTTTGCGCCTTTGCACTCATAACAATAAGGCACAATAAGAGTATATAGATTCTTCTCATAGCGCCTTATTCGATGATAATCGTTTCTTCGTTAAGTGTCAGGTGAACTTTCTCGAAATGATTGATACGGTCAATGATTTCCTGTAGGGTGTCATCAGCCTCCCATTGCAGGTAGAAACGCAGGGTGCGGCTGGCCTTATTCTTGTATTCCACCTTCACACCATAGCCGTCGGCAATGTATTGCATAATCTCTTGCAGTTCCACATTATTATAGATAACGGGCACCTGCTTCGTGGGAGCCGCCTCAATGCCATAAGTCTTTTTTACTTTCTTCACATCGGGCTTACGGTCTGTGATGGCCACTTTCGGCTTCGATTCCATCATGATAAGGTGGCTGATAGCCGCATACGAGATGCCCGATAGCATCAGCACGCCGATGATCGAGGCGGCTATTTGCATCCATCCCCATGTGCGGTGCTTAGAGCCGAAGTGCTTGGCTTCGAACTTCTTCCATTCCTCATCGACAATCTCTGAGGTATCTATTTCCTCATTATACATCTGCCTAAGGAGCTGTTCCAATTTGTCATTTGATTCCATAACCTAACGATTTAAAATAGTCCTTTAATTCCTTTAGCGATTGCGACAGATGATTAAAGACAGTTACTTCACTTACCTTCAGTTCATCAGCTATCTCGCGATACTTCAGTCCTTGCTGGTAGCGAAGCCGCAGAATTCTTTGTGTCATTTCAGGCATGTGCTCGTCGATGTAGCGATGAAGCATATCCAACTGTTCCTGCTCCGTTTGGCCGTTCTCTGTTTGTATATCCACGATAGCTGCTTGTTCTCTCTGCTTGTGCACCAGCAGATTGATGCAACGATTGCGGACACTCTTCAGCAGGTAGCCCTGGAGTGTATCAGAATGCAGGTCGGTATGGCTGTTCAGCAGCTGAGCGAACACGTCGCTCACCACGTCCTTGCTTTCTTGATCATCGCACAGCATCTTGCGAGCCAGACGGAACATTCCACCGTAATACTGTCTGAAGATTCTTTCGAACTCCTGTTTGTCTGTCATTTGTTGCTTATCACTTTTTACCTATAATACAATCATGTATATGGTTTTCCTAAGCAAAGTTAGCATTATTTTTTCAAAATCGTGTTTTTCTTCTGCTTAAATGGATAATTTAACAATAACTAATGCGCCCTTAAAGCTACGAAAGCATGAAAGGGAAGTTTCTATTATCCTAACGTGATGTTTTCGACCTCGATGGATTCGTGGAGGAAGAGTTGGGCTTGCTCCTTGAATTTATCGGGGTTCTCGGTAGTGAGGTAACGGGTTGAGGCGTTCTTGGCGCAACGTTGCTCAATCTGAGGATGGCGCTCCAGGTATTGTTTAAGGCTCTCGGCTACGTATTCGCCTTGGGGAATCACACGAACACCCGTAGGGAGATACTTCAGAATCTTCGGCATGAGTAGGGGATAGTGGGTGCAGCCGAGGATGATGGCATCGATCTTCGGATCGAGACGCATAATCTGATCGATGCGCTTCTTGACGAAGTAATCGGCGCCAGGGGAATCGGCCTCGTTGTATTCTACCAGGGGCACCCAGAAGGGACAGGCCACGCCTGAGACCTGTAGATCGGGATGGAGCTTCTGGATTTCGAGGTTGTAGCTCTCACTCTTGATGGTACCTTCGGTGGCGAGCACGCCAACATGACGGCTCTGGGTAAGTGAGCCGATAACTTCGGCTGTAGGGCGTATGATGCCTAAGACGCGACGCTGAGGATCCCATTGAGGCAGATCGTTCTGCTGAATGGTGCGCAGGGCTTTGGCTGAGGCGGTGTTACAACCCAGAATAACAAGGTGACAACCCATCTCGAATAGTTTCAAGACGGCTTGGCGCGTAAACTCATAGACCACATCGAAGGAACGTGGTCCGTAGGGTGCACGGGCATTGTCGCCCAGATAGAGATAATCGTATTGGGGGAGCAGCTGTCGGATGCCATGAAGAATAGTGAGTCCGCCGTAGCCGCTATCGAAGATGCCGATGGGGCCAGGACTACTTGAGAGCATCCTGTACTAGTTTGTTGATATCCTCGCCCATGGCGGGGTTGATGAAGGGTAGTGCCTTCTGGTCGGTATCGACGATGAAGGCATAGCCGCGCTCACGACCGATCTTGCCTAACTGCTCAATGAGACGGATCTTCAGCGGGGCCATCGCTTTCTTCTCGGCTTCGGCCAGTTCCTGACGACTGTTTTCCTTGAAGGCGATGTTCTTCTCCATCAACTCCTGAAGCTCTGTCTGGCGCTTCTGGAGAATGGTCTTTGGAAATTCATGTTGACCTTCAAGGAACTCCTCGTACTTACGGTTGAACTCGTCTTCCACCCGCTTCGTCTCTGCCTGATAGAGGGCGCGGAGGTCGGCCATCTGCTGCTGTACCAAGGTATATTCTGGCATCGACTGGAGGGCTGCCTCGTAGGAGAGGAAACCGAACTTGAACGCACTCTGCTGAGCACGAACGGGAGTTAATGACAAATGACAAATGATAAATGATAAACCTAGTACCATGAACCATCTGTGATTCATCATTTTGAATAACGATTGTCTGTTTTGCATCAATTTATCAATTATCATTTGTCAATTATCTATTATTTCTTACTTCAGGCCGAGCTTGGTCTTGACGGCTGCAGTGACATCGGTAGAGAGAGTAGAGCTGATGTAGAGCTGTGAGCCCATCTCCATAATGTAGATATAGCCACCTTCCTTACCAACAGCGGTAATGGCATCCATCACCTTCTGCTGGATGGGCTGCATCTTCTCCTGCTGTGCCTTAGCCAGAGCCTGCTGGTTGTCCTGATAGCTCTGCTGGATTTTGGTGTACATATCCTGCAACTCCTGCTGACGACGCTGCTTGATATTATCGGGCAGGGTAGCCTGCTCCTTTTCGAGTGCGTCGGCCTTCTTCTGCAACTCTTCCTGCATGCTCTTCAGATCGGCATCGTACTGTTCTGCCAGTGCCTTCAGCTCGCTCTGGGCCTTGGTAACATCAGGCAGAGCCTGCATGATTTCCTGTGTATTCACATGACCGAACTTGGCCTGTGCGTTGGCGGTAGTAAAACCGCAGATTGCGACAATAGCGCAAAGAATCAATTTCTTCATTTTCTTATTAATGTTTTAAATTTCAATATTCTATATTCAATTTTCAATGATCTTAATATCCAAGTTTGCGGAGAACCTCGGAACTGATGTCGATCTTGGGTGAACCGAAGAGGATGCCAGAGTCGCTGGCACGATCAAGCACCAGTTGATAGCCGCGGAGCTCGGCGATGTCCTTGATAGCATTGTACACCTCTTCCTGGATAGGCGACATAAGGGCAGTGCGCTTCTTGAAGAGTTCACCGTCAGGACCGAAGTACTGCTTCTTCAGTTCGGCAGCCTGACGCTCCTTCTCGACGATAGCATCCTGACGGGCTTGCTTCTGCTCCTTGGAAAGGAACACCACCTCGTTCTGGTAGTTCTTATATAGGGTCTGAGCCTCTGTGGTGAGGGCATCGACCTCTGCCTGCCACTGCTTCGATACCTGGTTCAACTGTTCGTTGGCACGCTCATAGGCAGGGATATTCTTTAGGATGTACTCCATATCAACGAGGGCAAACTTTTGAGCATTGACACTCAAAGGTAAAAAGGTGAAAAGGTAAAAAGGTAAAATCCATTTTACCCAACCCATAGCCTTATTTCTAAAACTCAGATTCATCATAATTATTCACTTTTTAATGTTATACACATCCCTTTGACGTTAAAAACGCCTGATGGTTTATATCTTTTTTGTTTTTTTACCTTTTACTTTCTTACCATTCCTTAGAATTCCTGTCCGAGGATGAAGTGGAAATTGCTGCCACCACGCTTCTGGAGACCGCTCTGGTTAGTGTAGACATTGTCGAAACCGTAAGCCCAGTCGATACCCATCAGACCAACCATCGGGAGGAAGATACGGACACCGAGTCCAGCGGAGCGCTTCATCTTGAATGGGTTGAAATCGCTAGCGTTAGCCCATGCATTACCACCTTCGACGAAGCCTAAGCCGTAGATGGTGGTGTTACCCAGCATGAACGGATAGCGGAGCTCAAGTGTGAAGCGGTCGTAAGCGTAGGAGTTGTATGATGAGATGCTCTTGCCCTGCATCATTTGCTCGTAGGCTGCAGAGTAGGAGATAGAACCGTTATCGTAACCACGCAGACCGATGGTCTCCTCAGCATAACCGTAAGAGTAGCCGCTCATACCATCACCACCCACATAGAAGGTCTCGAATGGTGAACGCTTGTATTTGTTGTAGCTTCCCAACAATCCCATCTCCACACGGGTCATCAGCACGAAACACTTGGCGTCGCTCGTGAGGGCTGTGAATGTACGACTCTTGAACTTCCACTTGTGGTACTCGATCCAACGGTACACATCCTGTAGCTCGTCCTCATAGGTAGCCGAGGTGGTGTTTTTGGCCAGTGTGGAGTAATCCTTGTTGTCGAAGAGCGACCAAGGTGGCGTCAGGGTGACGGAGGCCATGAACTCAGAACCGCGACGGGGATAGAGCTGGTTGTCGGTAGAGGTACGCGACAGAGTCAGACCTAAGTTAATGTTGTTACAGTTTCCGTTGTGGATATAGAAGTACTGCCAATCGCGCAGCATATAACGGGTATATCCCAGTGAAGCTGAGAACTGGAAGTAGTCATCAGGCCAGCGCAGACGCTTACCCCATCCGAGAGAGGCACCGAAGACGGTCATTGTCTTATCATCGTCGAGCATCGAGTCGTAGTTGTAATAGCTGGATCCGTAAGAACCATAGCCATAGCTGTACATGGCGTAGTTGTTGTAGAAGGCGCTATTACGATAGAGACTGTTGATATCGCTCTGCTTCGAATAGAATACACCAACGCTGAGGCTGTTGGGGCGCTTGCCACCAAACCAGTTGGTACCATAGTTAGCACTCAAAGAGCTATAGTAGCTACCATTGGTCTGGAAACTGAATCCGAGCTGCTCGCCATCGCCATAAGGCAGGATTCCACGGTGGAGCTTATTCTTTCCGAACAAGTTGCGGATGGAGAAGTTGTTGAACTTGATACCAATCTTACCGATGATACCCGTCTGTCCCCAACCGAGTGAGAACTCCAGCTGGTCGTTGGTCTTCTGCTCCAGATTCCAGTTGATATCTACCGTTCCATCTTCGTAGTTGGGTTTGATATCGGGATTCACCTTCTCAGGATCGAAGAATCCCATAGAGGCGATATCACGGGCAGAACGCTGCAAAGCTTCTTTGTTGAACAGATCGCCTGGTTTGGTGCGTAGTTCACGACGAACCACTTCCTCGTACAAACGATCGTTACCATAGATTCGCACATGATTCAGATGAGCTTGTGGACCTTCTGTCACGCGCATCTCCAGATCGATGGAGTCGCCAACGATGTTTATTTCGACAGGGTCGATGTTCGAGAATACGTAACCATTGTTGTAATAGTAGTTGCCTGCGGCATCGTCGTCCTCGCGTAAACGCTTGTCAATATGTTTCTGGTTGTAAATGTCGCCTTTCTTCATGCCCAATACGGCATTCAGATAGTCTGTGGTCACAACGGTGTTGCCTACCCAGGTTATGTTACGGATAAAGTATTTGTCGCCCTCATCGATCTTCACATAGACGTTGACATGCTTGTCGTCCTGGGCATATACTGAATCTTCAATGATAGTAGCATCGCGGAAACCCAACTCGTTGTACTTCTCAATCAATTTCTGCTTGGCTTCCTTATAACGCTCGTCAGTAAACTTCTTTGCCTTGAAGAGATTACCAAATTTGTTGGCTTCATGAATTTTACCGAAAGCACCCTTGGTAAACAACGAACCTTTGATCTTATTATTACTCAGTTTGGTGTTGCCATCGAAGATGATATTGCGCACACGCATCTTATCTTTCTTGTCAATATTGACATCCAAAACCACTTGGTTATCGGCCACCTCGCGCTGGATAATATCGATTTCCGCATTTTTATATCCTTTCTCGTCAAAATACCTCTTAGCAAGTATCTTGGCACGATCGATGATATTACGCGTCAGACTCATACCCTTAACCATACCGAGTTTCGACTCCATATCCTCACGTTCGGCCTTCTTGATGCCGTGATAGTTGATGTCAGTAATTCGGGGGCGCATACCCAGATGGATACAGAGGTAGATCTTATTTCCGACGATAGAGTCGGCTGTGATACTGACTTTTGAGAACAGACCGTTACGCCAGTAACGCTTGACGGCTTCTGTAATCTGACTACCTGGTACGTCAATTTCCTGTCCAACGGTCAGTCCTGAGAGTCCTGTCAACACATAGTCCTCGTAACCCTCGACACCTTCTACGGCAATGCCGCCAATTTCACAAGTACGTGGTGTACCTGCATACGAGATGTCGGGATTAATGATTTTGTCCTGAGCAGATAAGGGTGAGTAGGTGAAAAGGTGAAAAAGTGAAAGCAATACAGCCTTCATCCAAATACCTTTGGCCTTATACCTTATTATATTATATAGATTCATTATTCTTTTGTTCACATTTTCACTTTTTCACCTCTTCCTCCGCTTCTACCTGCGCCTCGGTCTTTCCGAAACGGCGCTGACGACCTTGGTAGTCTGCGATGGCTTTGTGTAGGGCGTCTTCGTTGAAGTCGGGCCAGTAGGTGTCGCAGAAGTAGAACTCCGAGTATGCGCACTGCCACAGCAGGTAGTTGGATATACGGAGTTCACCGCCTGTACGGATCAGCAACTCGGGATCGGGCATGAAGTTCGTCCAAAGGTGGTCGTTGATAGTCTGCTCGGTGATGTCGTCGATGTTCAAAGCGCCGCTTTTCACTTCTTCTGCTATTTGGCGGGTGGCCCTGACAAGCTCAAGCTTCGACGAGTAACTCATGGCTACCACCATGGTCATTCCGTCGTTCTTGGCAGTCAGGTCTTCCATATAATGTATCTTGTCCTGTACGCTTTGAGGCAATCGCTCGATGTCGCCTACCATCTGGAACTTTACGTTGTTGTCGGTAAACAGTTCCATCTCGATGAAACTGAGTACCAGACCCATCAA
>JAEEGL013794132.1_pt1 | contig 23120 bp, 10 predicted proteins | sample 9134231 | NCBI WGS metagenome assembly JAEEGL01 (sample SAMN16246548, study PRJNA631951) | gut metagenome | biome: gut microbiome; feature: rumen; material: fiber-attached | host: Bos | place: Iran: Karaj | collected 2018-10
CACTGGTGGAACACAGACGCATACGGCGCATCCAATTTCAGTCATCAGCACAAGCAATGCCGACAATGCATACAATACAGGCGTCAGGCTTGGTTCATTGAACGGAACGACAGTTGTGTCTGCTGGAGAGTCTGGCGGAACATTCTGTACAAAGTTAAGCAAGTTTGATGACGAAAATCTTTATCTGGAAGCAGATGGTGAAGTACAAATATACTGCAAGTGTGCCAATGACATGGCAACTTATGCTGGACCAATTAGATTCTATGGATCAGCAAACGACAGCGGCGGCACAACTACAGTAGCGGCAACTAATTTCGCAGGAAATGCATCTACAGCAACCAAGCTGGCAACAGCCAGAAGCCTATGGGGAAACAACTTTGACGGCTCAGCTGCTATTTCTGGCTCCATAACGATATCTGCCGCGGCAGGAAAAGTTGTGACAAAAAACTCCAACGTCACAAGAAACACGGCTCCATCAGCAAACCAATGGAATCAGGGACTTTGCTTCCAAGACAAGAATGGAGTTGCTCTTGGTGGCGTAGAACACGGCTATCTAACAGACAAGACAAACAGACTGAACCTTATTGTCTACAAGGGAACAACGACAGATACCAGCGCCAATGCCCAGATCAGCATAGGATACGACAAGGATGGAAATGCATTTACCGCTGCACCTACCCCAGCAACTGCAGACAACTCCACCAAGATTGCCACTACGGCATTCGTCAAGGCGCAAGGATACATTACAAGTTCTGGAACTGCATCAAATGTAAGCGGAACAGTTGCAATTGCCAATGGCGGAACTGGAGCAACTACAAGATTGAATGCCTTGAAGGCATTGACCAATGAAAATGTCGGAACTAACGCCACATATTTCCTTACCATCACTGATAGCTGGGGCAAGGGAGGATACACCAGCGTAGCCAATGCAAAGACCGTCTTGGGTCTTGGATCAGCCGCATATACGGCATCTACCGATTATGCCACGTCTGGACATACCCACAGCTATGTTCCGTTATCTGGTGGCACGATGACTGGATCGTTGACGCAGAAGCATACAGGCTTAGTTAAAGGAAGCGCTGTATCTGCTTGGACGTGCCGCGACTATAGAGTGATAGACAACTCTGGAGACAGCGGAGACAAGCCTTGCCTGTCTTGGTGGAGAACTGCAGTTGGAACAGACAAGAAAGTTTCTGTAACAATCAATGCATTCAAGTTTGCCGACGAAAGCACAGCATCTGCTTCAATTGGAATTCATTATCCAGTTGATGGGGATGCATACACGTCAGCTCCTACGCCAGCAACTGCAGACAATTCAACCAAGATTGCCACAACGGCATTCGTTAAGGCGCAAGGATACACGACAGCCACTGGCCACACCCACAGCTATCTACCATTGTCTGGCGGCACATTGACAGGCGACTTAGTTATTTCAAAATCCACTCCATATTTTTGCCTCAAGTCAACCAATATTACAAAAAATACTGCACCATCAGCTAACTTTACTTCAGTTGCTGTAGAAAATGTTGACAATGCATCTAAAAGGCTTTGGGGCATATACTACAACTACAACACGGACAAGACATCCTACGTTCGTCTCATAGTCAACAAAGGAACCACTACAGACAACACTTGGACTGGAATTGGCGTAGGATATGACAAGGACGGCAACTGGTTTACCTATGCTCCTACTCCAGCTACTGCAGACAACACAACTAAAATTGCAACCACCGCATTCGTCAAGGCGCAGGGATACATTACTGGATCTGGAAACACGACAGGATCGTCTGGCTCCTGTACAGGCAATGCGGCAACGGCAACTACATTGAAAACAGCCCGCAAAATCAATGGCGTTTCTTTCAACGGCTCTGCAGACATAACAGTTGCAGACTCTACCAAACTTCCATTAGCTGGCGGAACAATGACAGGAAACATTACTGTTGCAGACAAGTCAATTCTATTCAAGGATGCTGATATGGTCTACAATGCGGCGCCAAGCGCAAATGTTGGCCAAGGAGCATTCTACTGGCTTGACAAGAATGGAAAGTATGTTTCCAGATGGTACTACTGGAAAAATACAGACAAGTCTATGGGATTTTCGCTAGGCATATGCAAGCACGGCACGACAAATGATGATGGATATACAACCATCATATCTGGTGGACACACCGCAGATGGCACCGCATACGCGGCCTGTCCAACTCCTCCAGCAGGAGAAAGCTCAACCAAAATTGCCACGACAGCTTGGGTTCGTGCTTCAGCCAATGGCGGCTCTCCAAACTTTACTGGAAGAGCAACGATTTCAAATGGCTCAACATACACTACGGCACAAAACGGCGTGTTGATTGCTTGGAGATACACTGGATGGTGGGGCGGCACAGGAAGCGTTAAAATAGGAAGCTACACATACAATCTAGGCGTCAGCAACGGCAACGACTACAGCTACATATCGGTTCCTGTCAACAAAGGCGTTGCCATTGTTCCAACCAGCCTTGAAGGATGTCATTTCATTACAAAATAATGAACACAACAATCGCTCTCCTATGTGGACTGCCATATGTAGGCAAGTCCACTCTGCTGCAGGAATCCAATGAGCCATATGCATCTATGGACGATTTTCTTCAAGCAAGATACAAAACATCCAGACAGCAAACAATCGACATTAAAATGGCGATAGAGCGTCCTGCCGTATTCAAGGACTTTGCTGAAATGGCAGTAAAGAAGGCATCGGAAAGCAACGCGAAAACTTTCTGGATTGAAGGGATGTTTACAACAAAGGATGAACGTCTTGAAATGAAGCAGGCATTGGAAAATGCTGGCTCTGGAAAGGTTGGATGCCTGTTTCTTGTCAATGTCAAAATGAGCGAACTGTTTGACAGATGCCAAAACTCAAAGAAGCAGTTCAAATGCTCTATGGTTGATCTAATGAAAAGGGCGCAGTCGGCAACGATTCCTGATGCCAGCGAAGGCTTTAAATGGATAGAGATACTTCAACCTTTGAGAAAGTCTCTTAGGGAGGACAAGAAATGGAAATAAATAGCATTGATGACGAAGAGACGACAATCGAAATCCCAGATGCATTGAACGATCAAACGACATTCTATCTCAAGGAAGTTGGAAATGAAGTAGTATGCTACACAAATAAAGAGATGGCAATTGAAGATTGCGGTGGATGGGATACGACATGCACGAAGGCAGAATGGGAATCTGGTGGATGCTGTGCGCGCGTAGTGAATGGCCATATTGTTGTAGGACAGACTGAAGAGCAGAAGACAAAGCATCTTGAAGAATTGTTCAGGACAGCAAGATACACTCGTCTAAGAGAATGCGACAAGATTTCTCCAATGAGATGGGAAGAGATGTCCGAACAGGAACGGCAGGCTTGGCGCGACTACAGACGGGAACTGCTTGACTTGCCTGACAGACCAGGCTTCCCTTGGGATGGTCCTGACTACTATCTTGAATGGCCAATAAAGCCAGAGTAGAGCATATGCACTTTGCCCTTAAGGATTATGGAGCCGACATCAGCTGGAATGTCGGCTCGCTTTTCTGCCACGAAGCATCATTCTTCAAGATGCTCAATCTTTGCAAAACCTTTTCCATACCTCATCCAGTAAAATGGGTGTTTGGCAGCCTGTCAACGCCGATGTCTGGCGGACGCGCATCTCCTGTCCTTTTGGAAGTTGATGATGCAAAGAGCGTCCTTGACAGCTACCTTCAGGAAGGAATTGCTTGCCGATTGACGCTGTCCAATCCATATGTCGACAGACATATGATACAGTCTGATGCAATCAACGCAGAGCTGATGAAATACCTCGACAGCAATCAGCCTGATGGAAAAAGAAATGGCATTATCGTGGTGTCTGACATTCTTGCCAAGCACGTCAAGGAAACATATCCAAATCTTGAAGTGATACTTTCAATAATACGTCCCGCCTATGATACAGGCTATGGAAAGGATAAAGACACGATGGATTGGTATGCAGACAAGCTGCAAAATCCATTATACGACGTCGTAGTGGTGAATGCCGCCAAGCTGTATGAAGAAGGCTTTATGGAGAGCCTTCCGTACAAAAACAAGGTTGAACTGCTAGCCTGTCATGACTGCATTAGAAACTGTCCATATGCCAAAACGCACTATGAAGCGACATTGATGTTTTCACAATGCCTCGTCAATGGAATAAGTCCAGAGAGAGCAAACTCATTATTAGGCGACATCATTAAGACGTGCGTCAAGAACAAAAAATCACATCTGAATCAAACTGCATCATACAGCATAGATGAAATACGCTATTTGGCTTCACTTGGATATAGGCAATTCAAGCTGTCTGGCAGAATGAACACGGAAGAGCGGTTTTCGCGGGATTTGGAAGCCTATCTGTTCAACCACGAAGTTCTTCGATACATTGAAACTGCAATGCAATAGCAATGAAAAGGTTCCTTAGGGGCGTCTCTCTCAGAACTGGAATGCCAGTTCCTTGTTTTGCCTTCAAAGGCGGTAAATATTCTGCTAGAGTTCATCCATATGCACTACGCTCTGAAAGACTACGGCGCAGACCTGCAATGGAATGTCGGGACGCTGTTCTGCCACGACAAGGTTCTGTTCAGGCTGGTTTCGTTCTGCACCAAGTTTGAAGTGCCGATTCCCGTCAAATGGGCTTTCGGGTGCATTCCTTCCCTTATGGGAAGCGGAATGGCCGTTCCAACTGTCCATACCCAGATGGATGCAGTCGGAATAATCGAAAGGCATCTGGAATGCGGCATTGCCTGCAGATTGGCGCTGACGAACCCCCACGTAGACTCCAAGATGATCCAGAGCGACAAGGTGAATCTTGAGCTGATGAAGTTCTTGAACGAAAGCGTTCTGAACGGATGCCAGCGCAACGGAATCATTGTCTCTTCAGACGTCCTAGCCGAATACGTAAAAGAGAAATATCAGAATCTGGACGTCATCCTGTCCGTCATCCGTCCAGCCTATGAGGTCGGCTACGGCCGCCTGAACGACACGCTGGAATGGTATGCGGAAAAGCTGGAAAATCCGCTGTACGACATCGTTGAAGTGAACAACTCCAAGCTGCACGAAGACGGCTTTCTTGAAAGCCTGCCGTCAAAGGACAAGGTGGAGCTGATTGCCTGCAGGGACTGCATACGGAACTGTCCGTTCACCAAGCACCATTTCGAATCTGCCTTGGGCGTGATGAAAAAGCTCGACTTTTCAGCCAAAGGAGAAAAGGCAAAGCTGATGCTGGACGAAGTTTCCAAAATGTGCGTCTGCCACAGAATGAAGCATCTTGATCAGGCATCGTCCTACGACTTCGAAGACATCAAGCGGCTGGCATCTCTTGGCTACAGGCGGTTTCAGCTTTCCTGCCGAAGGAACACGGACGAAAGGATAGAGCAGGACATTTCGGAGTACCTGTTCAGCTACAAGCATCTCAGGTATCTTGAGAATCTGGAGTAGGCAAAAGGGAGGCTTAGCCTCCCTTTCAAGTTTCTACCGCCTGATGTAGTCCCTGCCGCCAAGCATTGCCGCCAGCTCCATCAGTCCAGACTCAAGAAGAGCTATGCGCTCCATTGCGCCGTCTGGCATATCGTCTGGATGCTGCGCTGGAGCAGTTTCGGGAAGCTTTTCAATCCTGTATGTCTGAAAGTACTTTCCGTCCCGCTCGACAATGGCATCCTGAACAGCCGCATACCCAAAGCTTACGGCAGGCTGTTCGTCGTAGACAATATGCCAGCCGTCAATCTCCTCTTCTTCCTCTGGAATGGATGCATTCAAAAGCTCCTTTAATTCGTCAAGGGAAAGAGTTTCATCTGTATCTGGATTGTAGTACATTCTATTCTCCTGTTACTGTAATGCCTAGTGAAGATGCCAATCCGCTGAACGTTGTCTTTGTGGTGGAACTGTTGGGTACGTATACCTTGCGGGTTGTTCCAGTTTTTTTGGTTACGAAATCATCCGCATAAGACACTACCTTGCTTCCTATATGTATCGTAAAGTTTCCTAATGAAGTAGCCTGATAGAAACAGTTTTCAAAATCAGTAACTGCTGTATTCTTTTGGAACAGGTTGCCAGGAATGGTTGTCAATGCCTTGCATCCCCAGAAAGCTCCGTTAAAGGACGTCACATTGACGTTTTTTGTGAACAGGCTTGCAGGAATGCTTGCAAGGCTTGTGCAGTAGTAAAAGCAGTGGCTAAAGGTGGTTGCCGCAGTATTCTTGTCGAACAGGCCTGTTGGAATAGTTGTCAATGCGCTGCATTCCCAGAAAACGCTGTTAAATGAAGTAGCTTTCGTATTCTTTGCAAACAAGGTTGACGGAATTGTTTTCAATGCCGTGCAGTCGGAAAACGTGTATGAGAATGAAGTTGCATTGACGCACTTGTCGAACAGCCCAGCTGGAATGGACGTAATTTTCGTGCAGGTGTCAAACAGCATATAAAAGTTTTCGACAAGAGTGAAAGAATCAAGCAGTCCTGCTGGAATTGCCTGCAGCGCTTTGCATTCGTAAAACAGGTATTGAATGTCAGTGACTGCCTTGTTGTTTGCAAACAGCGTTGCTGGAATTGTTTTCAGCAGAGTGCATCCTTTGAAGCATTGGTTGAATGTAGTCACTTTCGTGTTCTTTGCAAACAGCCCTGCTGGAATTGCTGTGATGGAAGAGTTTCTGAAACAGGCATAGAAATTTGTTACTTCAGTATTCTTGTCAAACAAGCCTGTTGGAATGGATGCAAGGGCAGTTTCTGCAAACGCGGCGCGGAAAGTAGTCGCTAGCGTATTTTTGCTGAACAGTCCCGAAGGTATCGAAGGAAGCACGCTGCAGTTCCAAAAGCATCCTTCGAAGTTTGTCGCCTTGGTGTTCTTGTCAAACAGTCCAGTCGGCACGGTTTTCAGTTTCTTGCATCCAGCAAAGCATTCGTAAAAGGTTGTAACTTCAGTATTGGTGTCGAAAAGTCCAGAAGGAATTGCAGTAATTGAAGCGCAGTCGTTAAAGCACGAGTCGAATTCTGTCGTCTGCCTGTTTGTCGTGAACATCTTTGGTATCGACGGCAGCGACGAACAGCCAGAAAACGATGCCGAGAACGACTTTATGCTTGTGCAATTGCTGAACACGCTGACAGACACGCTTGTCATTGACGAGCAGTCTTTAAAGACCATCCTTGCATCCTGAATCTTTGAATGTCCAGAAAAGATGGCAGGAACGGTTTTCAGGGACGTACAGTTGCAAAACGTACCCTTTATCGACACGATGTCGGGATTTTTGCTGAATGCCGCAACAGGAACCGTAGTCAGGCTGGAACAGTTGTAGAACGTGTACGACAGGGCCATTATGCCAGTTACTGGAGCAAAAAGCTTTTCTGGTATGGCGGTCAGCGAAGTGCAGGAATAGAACATCTGCGCTACGTGCTTGACGTTCGGACATCCGTTCAGCAATGTTTCTGGCACTGTTTTCAGCTTTGAGCATTCACTAAAGCATCCTGTTAGATGCTCCATTTTTGACTTGCCAGAAAACAGGGCGGCAGGAACTGTCGTTATTGACGTCTTTTCAAACGTGTAGTAGCAGGCAAGCAGGTTTGGACACTTGCTGAACAGATTGGCTGGAATGGAAGTCACTCCAGTGCATCCAGAAAAGGCATATGATGCGTTGCTGAGCTTTGTATTGTACGCAAACAGTCCTGCAGGAATGGAAGTCAGTCCGCTGCATCCCTGAAACACGCCGTGGGAGTATCCAATTCCGTCATGAGGCATCAGATCGTCCAATCCAAGGTTGCCCCAATATCCGCACCGCAGCGAACTGTATCCTATTGAATACATTTCCGTGCAGTTCTTGAACAGGTTTTCAGGGATTGAAGTCAGCGACGTGCAGTAGTAAAAGCATCCAGAAAATGTAGTGTACTTTTTGAAAACGGCATTGCTGAACAGATTGGCTGGAATGGATTTCAGATGCCTGCATCCATAGAATGCGTCAATGAAAATATTGTCTTCCTTGCGCTTTCTGTAGTAGTAGATCCAGTTTCTGACGCCGCTTCCTGAACTTGAGTCTACAGTGCGTTCTTCAGTCTGCACTCCTTTTAGGGACGGCAGCGGTTCGTTGATTGCTGTCAGCGTATTTCTGAAATAGTATATGTTCAGCTTGTCATACTGGGTTGCCGTGGCGGTCGTCTGAGTGCTGTTGGTTGTAATTGCCTGAGAGTCGAAATACGCCTTGTTGAACTGGCTGCTCGTTATCTTGATCTTGTACGTTCCAGCCGTGGCGTATTCGTGGATTGAAGCCATCACGTCGGCGTAGTGGTGCTTTGAGCTTACATTTGCAAACTCGCTGTAGCTGGAGCTGGTCAGCGTGGATTTCTTTCCGTCTCCCCATTCAACCTCCAGCTTGACTCCTGGCTGCTCGTACAGCGAAAACGGAATGGCGCTTTTCTTGTTGGTGCCATTGGAGTCTAAAAGCCTTGTATCTACGGTGAACGACCACGTTTCAGGCTTGGATGATCTCCTTCCTGCCATCATTTTCTGCGGATGAATGTGCATAACGCGCTTCTCCTGCTATGCGCCAACTATTGCCGCAGTGCCGTACCACGTGGAGCCGCCGTTTCTGGTAATGAAAGTCAGAACGTCAACTCCTGAAGACGCCAGCGTAGGAGGAGTTTTTTCGCTCCATTTCACGCTTGACGGCCACTTGACAGTTTTCAATCCGCCATTGGTTATGATAAGGTTGAATATTGCCGCCTGTCCAGAAGGAATGTTGGTGAAGCTGAACGTAGTTGCGGCTGAACTTGAATTGAACTCCTTGTAGAATATGGTTCCCCGAGACAGGTCTACTGCGCTCCCCGTAACGTTCACTGGCGTGTCAAAGTTGATGTAGCGCCACGTGGCGTCCGATCCAAGAAATCTTATGTGCGCATTTTTTGCCGCCGCAGGGACTAGTCCAGCCACGCCTGCGGCCGATGCCGTGGCTCCCTTGTAGACCGCCGTTGTCGCCACGCCAGTGCACTGCGTTATTGTGCCTGCTTTCAGATATACGGGAGCCGAAGCGCTTCCGACAGTTCCAGTGCTGGCTTTGGGTACGCCGGCGGCAAGGTATATCGGTACGGCGTTGCCGCCAACGTTTGCAGTGCCGAGCTTGGATGCCGTGGTTGCAGTGTTGGCGTTGCCCGTGCAGGAAGTTGAGCTTCCAGACACGTTGCCAGTGACGTTGCCTGTCAGGTTGCCTGTGATAGTTCCTGCAACCTTCAAGCCGCCAGAGCCTATCTGCACAAGACCGCCGTCGCTGTTGATGGTCAGCGTGCCGACAGTGTTTCCCGTGGCTTTGGCCATTATCTCGTTGCCGTCAAACTCCAGATGCGCACCTGTCAGTGCGCCGATGCGGAGCGCTGGCTGTGTCGTGCCTGTTCCAGAGGCATCCGTGGTCGTTGTCAGATTGAGCGGACCGGTAACCGTTCCTCCTGCCAGCTTGAGATACGTTGAGGAGATGACCTTGCCGTCGCCGTCCTGAGTCGCTTTCGTTGCGGACTGCGCATTGCCAACCAGCGTTCCCTTGAACGAATCGGCTGTCAGCGTTCCGTCCGCGGCGTTCCACGTAAGCGACTTTGCCACGGTGTTTGTTCCAGAGGACACGTTGGCGTTGGTGACGCTGTACAGGTATACCAGATCCGTGTTCGACGGATAGGTGGACATCGCTACCTTGTAGTTCTTTGTTGAGGCGTTCAGTATGGCTCCGAATCCAGTTGCCGTGGAATTGACGAGAGCCTTGCCTGAGGTGGCTCCAGCGACCCAAGTCGTGCCTGCAGGAGTTCCCGTAGTTTTTGCGGAAACGTCTGCACTTCCAGCATTGCCTGAAATGCTGCCAGTGATCTTGTTTGAAAACGTCTTTGTGCCGCCGATGGTCTGGTTGACGTTGCCCGTCTGGACAAGGCCGTTGAGCGTGTTGGCTCCAGTTCCACCATTGGCAACAGGAAGAACGCCAGCAACAGGAATGTTGAGCTGGTCTACGCTTCCGTCGAATGTCGCGTCTGCCGTTGCCGCAAGGTTTGCCCTGAGCTTTCTTGGCGTTGTCAGCCTGTCCGCCTTGTCTGCCCTTCCAGCGGTTTCCGCCTTGCCAGATATGGTCGTCTGCAGGGGATGCACGTGATCTTCACGGGCATACTTGACTGACGTTCCTACGGCCGCCGTTGAAGCGGGAGCCTTTGGCGCGGCGGTTGCTGGCGTGTATTTCGTATCCTTGATTGCAAGGACGTTGGTCGAGTTGTTGCCGTACTGGACGGTCAGGTTCTGTCCCGTGGTGGTGTCCGAGATGCTGAGCGCCTTGACGTAGCCAGCCGAGTTCGCGGCAAGCTTTCCAGCAAGCGCCGTGGTGATGGACGATGCAAAGTTGGGATCATTGTTCAAAGCCCTTGCAAGTTCTCCCAGAGTGTCGAGAGCGCTTCCCGCTCCGTTGACAAGGCTGGATATGGCGCTGTCAACGTACTCCCTGTTTGCAATCTGCTTGGCATTGCCTGATTTCGTTGGTGTCGGCGCAGTAGGAGTTCCAGTGAACGCAGGGGAGTCCAGCGTTGCCGCCTTGTCTAGTCTGACTTCAAGCTTGCTGAGAGCTGCGTTCAGGGTGTCTGTTGCGGCAATTGCCGTGGAAGCCGTGCCTTTGGAATATCCAGTAAGCTTGTTGACGTCTGCAGACGTATGCTTGTGTCCCTGTCCTGCCGTTGCAAGCTCCGCCTTGGTGGCATACGTGCTGACGATGTTGTTTCCGTTTCCGTCCGTAATGGCGGACGTGGCGGTTCCATTCAGATTGCCTTCCACGTTGCCCTTGAGATCGCCGATGAACTTTTTGGCAACCAGTTCGCCTGCATTTTCCGAAACGTAGACGTAGGTGTCGAAATACTGCGTTCCAGTGTTGGTCGAGTTCTGTCCCGTGCCAGTGATGTAGAACCTTGTCGTGTTGGAAGCAACGTTTCTCACCTTGTTGTCGGTGATTTCAATCTTTCCCCAAGTGCCGTCGCCCCTGAGATAGCTTCCCCTGTCTTCTGGACGGGCGGAAGGAACCGTTCCGGGAGAGCCTGCGGCGGTCGCCGTGGCTCCAGAGAACGGCTGGAGAGCCATGTCCACCAGCTCTTTCCATTGGGCAAGGGCAAAGCTTGAAACAGGGTAGTAGGATTCAGGCAGTATTTCGCTTTCGCAGTATATTTCAGGGAATATCTGGAGGAAGGATTCGCCGCCCTTGTCTACGTAGACTTTGGACTTTTTCTGCGGAACGCCGCTGCTTGGTATGGGCATCTCTCAACTCTCCTAAAAATCTTGAATGTACAGGAACACTGAACCCTTGTCGCTTTGAACTGGTTCGGCATCCGTCACGACAACGCTGCTTCCGTGCCAAGTCCCGTCCCCGTTGAACACCGAGTTTCTTTCCGCGCTCAGGGCGGGAGGAACAAGTCCAGCAACGCCGTTTTCGTTTTCTGTCGCGCCTTGGTACAGCCCTATGGCATCCACCTTGGCGTTGACTGCGTCAAGGGCTTCATCGACCTTGAGAAGTTCATTGGACACCCAAGCTGGCAGGCATCCAAGGTCGATGTCGGTCTGCTCTCCGCCAGCAGACAGGTGAAGCACTGTCGATGAAAGCTCGATGGGCCAATCTGCAAGGCTGTACCCGTCTGCCGTTATCCTGACGCCAGTTTCGGTGCGCTGCGCCGTGTAGGACAGGTACGGGAACTCAGCAGGCGTTTCGGTCAGCAGCACAGGCTCCACGCCGGGGCCCGACCATTCGCTGAACTCGTTTCTCCAGAGAACGGTTCTCTTTGTCGGCCTTGGATATATCTTGATTTCGGTTCCAGAAACTGGAATGTCAAACGACTCTCCAGAGGTAAGGTTCTGGACAAGAGTGACGTCTGTTCCGTCGACATTCAAGGAGACAAGCCTTGGCACTGTGGCCGCCTTTGGGCCGTAGACTGCTATTCTCAGATTGTGGTAGCCTGCCTGCGTTTCGTCAACCTCAATCCAGCAGTCCATCGTCAAACCGTCCGAGAACGTCTGGATGTAGTGATTCGACGTTCCCCCAAGCCACACCGTGGAGTCGCGGTAGAACTCGTACGTTCTCGTCTCAGCCGAAATAGGGGGAGTTGCGTTGTAGGGATTCCACAGGGCGCACCCGCCGGGGCCGTCTGCTCCGAATCTGAGATTGAGCGTATAGGTAAGCACCTGCTCCGGACGGATGCTTGGATTGACCTTGACAGCCGTGGAAAGCCAAGAGCCGTCTCCGTCGCATATGCTCACGCCAAGCGCCCACTGCTTTTTGACGTAGGCGTATCCGCACGTGCAGGAGCCAGAAATTGAAGCGTCTGCCCAAGTACCGTCTCCGCGCAGGAAACAGTTCCTTTCGGACGATGAAGCCGCTGGCACCAGACCAGCCGTACCGCTCTTTTTGGCAGTTGCTCCTTCGTAGACGGAACCTGAGCTTGACACGTAAGTCCACGTCTGTCCACCGTCCCAAGTGACGAACTGGAGCAGGTCGGTTCCGCTTTCCTTCAGATCGGGAGGAGTGCTGTTGGGCCAATGGACATTGGCTGGCCATTGGATTTCGTGGGAGCCGCCGTTTTCCAGAACGAGCGTGAATGAAGCGGACTTTCCTTCAGCCACGCCAGTGAACGACAGTTCAGTGTCTGCATCTATGGTCTTTGTAAAGAATGCCGATTCGGAAACGTCGATTGCGCCGCCTTCAAGCTCGACAGGAACGCCGAACTGGTTTTTCAGCATCGTCTTGATGCCGTCGACAGTCTGGTCTCCAGTCAGCGTGACGTACTCGCCGTGCCTGCTGTCGAGCTTTTCTATGGCGTCCAGCAGGGAGTCGCTGGCGCTTATGGAAAGCGGATCTGAAGACGGATAGGAGCTGGATGCATCGTAGCCTGAGCAGTCGATTGACGAAGCGTCGACTGTTTTCCACGTGCCGTCTGCAGAAAGGTACTTGCCGTAGTCTCCCTGCGCAGGCCTTGGAACAAGTCCAGATCTGCCGCCAGAGACTTCGCTGGCTCCCTTGAACTCAAGATTGACCTCAGCTTCAGACTGCTCTCCAGTAAGGATGTTCTGCTTGTGCAGCCTGATGCCCGACACGTTCTGGACGAGAGTTTCCGTTATGATGCGGACGGATTCCAGACGGAGGACTCCATCCGATGCACTGGCAGAAACGGCAAGGTTCTGCGGCGGCTCAGCGCCAAGCTCGACAGTCCATTCGTTTCCGCCGGACGCGGCCGCTTCTATTCCAGCCAGAGTTTCCATTCCGTCCGTGCATTGTCCAAAGGAAACTTCGCCGTTCTGGAACTGGACAGAAATCCATTCCCCTTCCAGCGGTCTCGAGGTGGAAACGGTGCCGTCAGATGAAATCCATATCTTTGCGCTTGGATTGTCCGCCAGCAGCGAGTTTGCTTCATCAAGGGCGGCGCTGAAATTGGCGGTTTCGGCAGGCTCCGTTCTGCCGTCCGAACTGTACAGCGGATCTACGCCCGTCACTGCGCTTATGCTTTCGACAGGATATGCCCAAGTTCCGTCTCCCTTAAGGAACTTGCTGGTGTCGTCGGCATCCGGCGCAGGAACGAGTCCAGAAGTGCCAGCTTCCGTGGACGTGCTTCCACCAAAGCTTGGCAGGCGCATTTCAACCCAAGATCCAGTGCCGTTCAGAAACTTTTGTCCGTCTTCAACGGATGCAGGAGGGACAAGCCCTGAAATGCGGATGCCGTTTTCGTCTATCGCCTGTCCGAAAACTGGAATGCTCGATATAAAGCTTATTTCTTCAAGCTTGTTGTTGAGCCAATCGGTAAGGCATCCCATTCCCAGTTCAAGCGAACCGTGTCCGTAGTCGAGAGTCAGGACTGCGCCCGAAGCTTCATTTGGCCAGCCGTCCGCATCGGCGGAGTCTGTCCTGACTTTCACTTCAGAGCCGACAAGCCTGACTGACGAATGCAGTTCAGGAACGTATATGGAGTTTGGCTCAAGCCGCACCCATTCAGCCTGAGGAACAAAATCCAAGTCGCCGCTCTCGTCGGGATCGTACAGCATCGAGTTCGGAGTCGGCAGGGAGCATACGGAAGCTCCTTCTGCTGCCACGGCTGAAATGTCTCCCTCTGGTTCGGCAGAACCCCTGATTTCCGCTTCCGTTCCAGCTGCAAGAACCGTGCCAAGGAAAGGCTTGAGAGCAAGCGGGCCGTGGACTGAAACGTTCAGCACTGCATACTGGAATGTCTGCTCTTCTGGCTGGCTGTCTGGATTTTCTTCGTCCGCTGGAACTTCTACGACCGTAGTCTCCACCGAGAGCCAAGTTTCAACGGCAGTGCCGTCTTCAAACTGGTACGCATATGCGCGGGACTTGTCTTCCTGCCAGAACGTCTTGTCCGCAATCCATCCGTTCTGCCTGTCTTCCAGCTGCCTTGGAATGCCGTTATAGTACGGATGCGCAAGATAGAGTCCAGAAATGTCTGACGGATCGACATTCGAAAGAGGATACGTCCTGTATTCCGTTCCTTCTGGATACAGAGAAGCGGACACGGCTATTGGATGGTCAAGCCATTCCCCGCCAGCAAAGATGCCTACGGCAAAGTCAATCTCTTTCTTTCCGTGGCGCCAGTGGCACTCAAACGAGCCGTCTATGCTGTCCACGGCTTCAATCCACGTGCCGTCGCCCCGCAGGAACTTGAACCTGTCGTCTTTCGTCGGGGAAGGAACTAGACCCTGCCAGCCATTTTCGGTTTCCGTAGCCCCGATGAACGTCTGGACGTTTCTGGGAACGCCTAGTTCGTCCAGAGCTTTCCAGCCGTCTTCAGTCAGGACGGTGTATGGATCTTCGGCATTCGGAGACGGCACCAAGCCTGAAGCTCCCTGCGAAAACACGGGGACGCTCAGCCTGCCTCCGCTGTCGAGAACGATGCCGCTGCCTATGGAGTCGCTAAAGTCCAAGCCAAGCGACAATACTTTCGTGTCGCTGGCTGCATCAAGGGGATCGTCCGTTTCAAGCGATGCTGCTATGCCCCTGTGAGCCCTTATCACAAGCGCTGAAGCATTGTTCTGCGAAAGATTCTGCTTGACGGTCTCCACGCCTGAAATGGATTGGCCGGACTGTTCAAGGGAAATTGAAGCCAGCTTTGGAAACGCCACGGAAGACAGGCTGACCTTGTCTTTAGTTTCCGTCCCGTTTGCCGATCTGGTTTGGAACAGCAGGCTGGTGGAGCTTTGAAGAGTTCTCCAAGCGTCGTATGCGTATATTTCAGCATCGAGCGAGAACCTGTACCAGTGCACGCTGCCTGAATAGGACAGCCTGTTTGACAGCGTCAGCCTGCCGCGGACTCCGTATCCTTCAGGAAGGCTTTCATCCCTGAACGAAAAGCTCCACGACCCTCCTTCACCAAGCACCGTCTCGTTCCAATCAAGGATGATCGGATTGCCGCCGCAGGCTCCGCTTTCCCTGCATTCGGCTTCACCGTAGACCTGCCTGCTGGAAAAGGAATCCATTCCGCCAAAGGACAGGACAAGAAAGCATTTCTTGTTCGATGCAACGCCGAAAGGAGCGTTCTGGTCTTCGATATGGAACCTGTAGGCATCCGTTGAAACCGACAGCGTCCTGTCTTCTATTTCGTATTCCGTCTCGTATATCGGAGACGAAACGCCGTATGCCATTGTGGACAGCTTGACGGTGGACGTTGAGAATGGCGCATCCAGCAGAGAAGCTTCGGCGCGGAACGGCTCCATCGAGAGCGATGCCGCAACCAGCGCTTCTGGCATTGCGTTCTGGACTGCTTCGTCTATGGAGTCTATGGTTGCGTAGCCAGATAGTATGCTGTCAAGGTCAAGATGCTTGACGTTTCCGTCAATGTCTTTTGCTGTAAAGTTTCTGCGGATCTGCGCCATCTGATTTTGACAAGTCTTTGAATATTTAAAAGCCGCGCTCTCTGCACGGCTTTGTAAATACCACGACGATTCCGCACAACGCAAATGCCATCAAAGTTTCTTGACGCCGCAGGCCTTGCGGCATTCTACAGCAAGCTGAAGGTCTGGATTGCAGGCAAGTATGCAACGATAGCCAATCTTGATCTAAAGGTGGACAAGGTTGCAGGCAAGGGACTGTCCAAGAACGACTTTACCGATGAGCTCAAGACCAAGCTTGACGGCATTCAGGCGTATCAGGGCGCAACGTCTTCTGCGGCGGGCAAGTCTGGATTGGTTCCTTCCGCTCCTGCCGCAGACAGGAACAAGTTTCTGAAAGGCGACGGCACGTGGTCGGACGTGCAGACCGAGCGGGAAATCGTGGTTGTCAGCGAAGAGCCTACGGCCGCTGGCACGGCTTCCTATCCAGCCAATACCGTTTTCGTCCTTATGGAAGAAGACTAGGCTAGTACTGGAACCAGATGTCGCCGTCAACTCCGTCCGCGCCTGTCGGTGCGGAAGCGGAATAGTGGAACATCCTGCCGACCCATTCTGTCGTGGCAATCTTGGCTGAGCGGTCTCCAGCTTCTGGAGTCGGGCAGCTTGCATACGTCTTGCCGTCGCTTTCGTATGTGACGGTCAGGGAAGCGTTGGCCGTAGCATTCTGGGAGTTCCTGTATGCGTGGATGCCAGTGGTGACGTTTCCTGCCGTGTTCAGTGAAGACTGGAGCATTCCGATGCGGTTTGCCGCCGTGTTGCCTGCATTTGTAGTCAGGGCAACGAGCGAGTACTGGTTCGACGTCGGGTTGACGCCCTTGGTCATCGAGGTGTTCTGCAGATAGACGTAGGGCGCGTTTTTCTTTACCACCAGATTTCCCGTCATCGTGTCGCCTGTCTTGGAAACCTTGGTGCTGTCGGCAACGGTGATGTTTGCGGAGCCGTCAAAGGAGACGCCGTTGATCGTCCTTGCCGAGGCAAGCTTGGCCGCCGTTTCGGCGGTTCCCTGCAGATCCCCGACAAACTTGGCCGCCTGCAGGGTTCCTGCTTCGGCTGTCAGGAACACGCCAGTGTCGAATACCTGCGTCCCCGTGTTCGTGGTGCTGGATGCCGTTCCCGTGACGTAGGCCTTGGTTGCGGTGCTGAGCGTGTTCGTGACCTTGGTGTCGGTGTTCGGCGGAACGGCCCATCTGCCGTTTTCGCAGAGATACCTTGAAGAGCCTGCGGCAGTTCCCGGAGAAGGAACGAGTCCAGCCGCGGCGCCAGTGCCTGAAGCCTTGAAATTGGCGTAGGTGGTGTTGGTGTCCTGCGTTGCCAGAACGGCTGTCGTTCCGTCGCCCCTTGTCACGGTGATGTCGGTGCCTGAAATGGACAGCGACTTGACGTAGTCTGGTGAAGCCGCATCCAGCTTTGCCGAAACCGCCGTGTCGACATAGCCCTTAAAGTTCGTCCTGTCTCCGAGCGACGCCGAAATCTCCCGCAGGGTGTTCATTCCCATAGGACAGTCTTCGCCGACAACGCCTGAAACTGCCGAGGTTACGAAAGCTGTCGTGGCGATCTGCCTGCTGCTGGTTCCTGCGGCGGCGGTTGGAGCAGTCGGCATTCCTGTCAGGATCGGGCTGTCGAGATCCGCCTTGGCGCTCAGCTTGGCGTCAATCTGCGAAGCGTCGTAGACTGCCTGCCACGTGGCGTCTCCCCTCAGATACTTTCCCTGAGCGTTCTTTGCTGGAGCAGGAACAAGTCCAGCGCCTCCAGCCGCCTGAGATGTCGCCGCCCTGAACGGCGCGTACGTGGTGTCTGTGTTCCTTTCCGAATATATGTCCGCCGCCGTGCCGTTGACCGTAATCGTGGCAACCTTGGTTCCGCTCGACAGCAGGGTTTCTACGGAGACTTTCGTTGCCGCGGCGGCAATGCCGTCCAGCTTTTCCTTGTCCGCCGCAGCCATCAGTCCAGAATGGGACGTTGTGGCGTCGTAGTATACGGTGCCTGCTGGCTCAGTCCACTGCCCTGCGCCGTTCAGGAACAGGGATGCGCTTCCTGCGCCTGCAGGAGCTGAAGGAACGAGACCTGAAACGCCTTCCTTTGTGGACGTGCTGCCTGAATAGACGGGAGCGGAAAGCTTTCCGTCAATGACGGCAAGTCCGTCTCCAGCCAGATCAGCCGAATTGAACGACAGGTTCACAGTAAGCTTGGCTTCAGCGGCGGAAGCCGCCAGATCAGCCTCTGCAGCCAGACCGTTGGAAGCTGAAATCTCCAGCGTTGTCGGGACTGAAGTCGATGCGTTCTTGGTTGACGTGGTGACCACGCCGCCAGAGGCGTCCTTTGTGGTTGCCGTGACCGCTTTGATTCTTGGCCACTGCTGAAGACTGTTCAGCTTTGTCTTGTCCGCCGCCGACATCAGGCCGTTCTGGGCGGCTGTAGCCACGGCATTGGTTGCGGCGCTGGCGAGCTGGGCATCTATGTCGTTGAACTTTGCGGCAACTGCCCTGTTCTGTATGGGGTTGATCGAGGTGGCGCTCAGCGTGGAATCGACATCCATTTCAGGATACGGAAACGTCACTGTTCTGGTAAAGGCTTCAGTGATCCTTCCCTTTTCGTCCACCCTGAATGCAGGAACGCTGAATATGCGGCTTGTCCTTGGCACGGTCACGTTGCCGCTTGGGCCGTACTGCCCTGCAGTGACGCCGGACGGAACAAGGGAGCAGGGCAGGGTGAAATCTGCCGAGCCGTCGAACTCAGCATATCCCTCCGCATCGCTGGAAAGCGTCACCTTTCTCTTGGCAGTCCATTTGCCTGCGGAATTGGCAGTCTTGGCATTGCCGTTCAGAGTGCTGGCAATGTTCGGGACGGTCAGGGTCTTTGTCTTTGGATTGTAGGTTATCGACTCGTCCCAAGATTCGGACACCGCATTGCCTTCAACGGTTCCGAAAATCACTGGATAGCTTTTCGGCAGCGTTGACGAAGACAGGTTGGACACCTTGAGCCTGTCGGCAATCCAAGCGGACTGAGCTTCGTCTGCAAGGGCAATCTTGGTGGACATCGCGTTGGTCTCTGGATCCCAAGTAAGGGACTCCACCACCTCGCCTTCAAGATTGATGTAGCTGAAATGCAGCTGATCGTCAAACATCGACGTCCACATCGTCATTTCGCCGTGGGCAGTCCTGCCAGAAACCCAAGGCAGGTAGTCTTCCTCAGCAGTGAGCCTTAGCGCGGACTCGACAGTGCCGCCTACCGTTTCAGTCTTGATGGACGAAGTGTAGGAACCAGTGTTGTCGATCTGCCTGACATCCACGTCCGACAGCATCCTGACGGGAACGCCGATCTGGACTTCCTTTGCGTTGCAGTTAAAGACGTCTATCTTCATTATGCCGTCTTCATCTGCCATCGGAGCCAGAATGGCGACATCGACAAGAGCGTTGATCTTGTCTCTCCAGTTGGTGAAAGTGTCCTTTACCGTCAGTTTTTCTATCAGGGCCATAAGATGCCTTCCTCCGTTCCGCTTCGCCTAGACAACAGCATATTTACTTTGAACTAGTGAACCGCATTTCCCTGCAGGCGTATCCATCCCATTGGATCCTTGTTCACCACAAGCTCTATGGGAGAACCCTGCTTTCCGTTCCCGCCTCCCATAATGTTGGTTGACGCATCGACAGGAGCCTGACCGCCAGCTCCTCCGCCAGCGTAGTACGCCTGAGCGGCTTCGGCCGCCTGTCCCTGCTGGGATGCCTGAATCTGCGGACTCGACTGTTCGGTAGCTCCCACGCCGTACTGCGGCTGCTGCGCATCCGCCATAGAATCCTTGACTGCATTCGGATCGAATTCGGCACCGCCTGCAACAACGTTCATGTCAACGCCGTACAGCCCGACATTCTTGTGCTTGGCGTACCAATCGGAATACTTTGTCTTGATTACGCCCGATCTTCCGCCAATTCTGCTTCGGCTTGTCGATTCGGACACCATCATTTCGCCAGTTTCAGGATCGCGGTACGTCTGGACTACGTGGCCGATGTTCTTGAACCTGCCTCTGGCATGCTTGCCTATGGCAAGGCCGATCATCGTGTTTTCCTTGATCTGGGACGGGTCAAAGTTGGTGACCTGCGCTCCCTTGAAACCAAGTCCCGCCTGAATCAGTCCAGCCGCCGAACCGCCTGCCAGAACTTTCCTGATGTTCGCCTTGGCGGTTGGATCGGTCATTCCTTCCATCGCCTTGCGGTTCATTTCCGATACCCAGCCAGAACAGTCGATGCGTCCTCTGCTGGAGTTCTTTCCGCCCATCAGGTAGCCTACTCTGCGGTTAATTGCGCCTGCCGTCAAATTGGCGTATATGGATGAAAGACCCTTGACAGGGCCACCCTGCATTCCGGGAATCCTAGTAGAAGCTTGGTCTTGGCCTTGGGATGGCTGCATCGGAGCGGGAGCTGGATTGCCTGCAGGCATCGGAGGTGCAGACATCGGCTGTCCAGTCTGCGGATTGTACAGGGGTACCGTTTCTGGAACAAGGCTTGGCTTTGGCCGCTGCGTTGGGATTGGCTGCATCGGAGGTTCAGACATCGGCTGTCCAGTCTGCGGGTTATGCAAAGGCATTGTTTCTGGAACAAGGCTTGGCTTTTGCTGCTGGACAGGAACCTGCTTCATTGGAGCCTGTCCAGCAGGCGTCTGCTTTATTGGAGCTTGCTGAGCTGGCTGCGCAACTCCTTGCGGAACTGCACCTGCATCCTTGCCTACGTAGCGCCAGTAGCCGCGATAGTTTCTATCTCCCCATTTCTTTTCGGAGACGGATTCGTGCATTCTGTCTCTATAGTTCCTTTCTCCATGCGCACCAATAATGTTGCCATTTCCAGAATAGAAGACCGTATGGCCGCTGCGCCAGAGAATGTCTCCTGCCCGTATTCCCTGAAGACCTTCCTGCCATACAAATCCAGCATCCTTCATTGCCTTTCCGTGCTGAGATTCTTCAGAATCGCTATACGGATTCATAGTCTCCGTATTGAAGTTTCTATAGTCGATATTCAAGCCTGCCTTGTTCAGGCTGCGGCCGACAAGCGATGAACAGTCGAAATGACCTTCCTGCAGACGCTTTGGCTGACTATATCCCTTATCAGTTGCCGCAAACTGCCTTGCGATGTTGAGATATGATTCAACTTTGCCTCCGCCTTGAGACTGGTACGGCTTTACGTCAGCTCCCTGAAGCATCGGGTTGGCGTTTATTTCTGCCTGCTGCTGCGGAGTGAAAGGAGACTGACCTTGCCCCTGCGCGGCCGTTGCGGGATTCTTGAATGTTCCATTAGCCTTTGCCTGCTGCTCTGCTGCCAGCATTCCAAGAGCGAGATTTCTTTCTGAACCAGCTCCTTCACCAAGACGGTTGCGGAGACCGACAATAAGCGGACGTCCTCTTTTTCCTTTAGGAATGAAATTGTTTTTATTGGCTTCAGCACGTCTAAGACGGTCATTATACATTAACAGCAGAAGATCTTTCTCGCTCATTCCTTCCTTAAAATCTCTGTTAATGCCTACATACGCACCGTCTTGACCTTGCAAAGAATAACTAAGCAGCGCCTTCTGGAGTGTCGGGCTATTCTTAATCATATCCTTTGCTTTTTGAGACTTGATTCGGTTGTAGGTGTATCCAAAATACATTTCCTTTCCGAATGCATCTTCATATTGCTGAATCTTTCCAGCACTTGCCATCTGCTTCCACAGCTGCGCAGACTGCGAATTGTTTCCAGTTGAATTGACAAATCCAGCGGCAGATAATTGCTGTGCAATCTGGGCTCCTTCACCGCCCATTTTAGAAATATAATTAAGAAACTCCTTTCTTCTTGCTACACCAGCAATCTGGTATCTTCCAAACGATGTTCCTGCCTTGTCTCCGTTATCAACAGTTGTTGAAGAACTGTCTCCAGATTCAAACTTTCCTGCCAATGAACCCATATCCTTCATTGACAGGAAGCCATCTGCACCAACTTGAGCAGGTCCTCCTGGAATAGGCTGGATGTTTCCACCGCCATCTCCGCCGCCAGAGCCGTCACCTGCACCGCCTCCTTGCCCTGCGGCGGGAGAACCTCCCGGTCCACCAGCGGCAGGAGCGCCTGCGCCTGGCCCCGCCGTTCCGGGAACTCCAGCAGGCATCGGCATTCCCTGCTCGACAAGCTCTCCAAGAGTTATGCCGTCGACCTTGATCAGCTTGACCATCTTGGTTATGAGCTCTATGTTGTCGCGGATGTCCTTGACTGTTTTCAGCAGCTCAAACGTAAAGCCAGCAATGGGCTTGTTGGCAGGGCTGTCGCCGTCTGCGCCAGAACTTTCGCCCATTCCGAACAGATTCTTAAAGAATCTGACAAGCCTTTCGCCGAAGGTCTCCTTGTCGACAGACTTCATCCCGCCAGCGGAGCCAGCAAGCCCTTCCTGCCCAAGCTTGAACGACTCAAGGACGAACCGTGCCAGCTTGGACATCGGCATCACGGCTTCATCTTCGCCGTTCTCAGCAACCAGAGCCAGCGTGCCTGCCTTGGTGGACTTGACTATGCCGCCTTCGCCAAAGCTTGGTATCCACGAAGGAAGCCACGAAGGACGCTCTTCCTTCTTTTCCTGCTTGGCTGGCTGTCCCGGCTGGCTTTCTTCCTTCTTGTCTTCTTCACCAAAACCGAACTTTCTCTTGACCCAATCGGTAAGGCTGAAGCTGTCGAACCATTTGCGGATGCTGTCGATGCCGTTCATAATGGCGGTGAACGGATTGTTCTCCTTGATGGACTGCCAGACCTCGCCAGCCATGTCCCTGAACTTGTCCTTCATTCCGCTCAGGCCGTCGGCTATTCCTGCAAACGGATTATGCTCCTTTATAAGCTCCCATCCCTTGGACGCCTTTTCAGACATCCATTCGCCAGCAGATTCAAGTCCGCCCTTGACGCCCTCCCAAGCCGCTGAAGCCTTTTCGGACATCCATTCGCCTGCCGCTGAAAATCCAGACTTGATGCCTTCCCAAGCCTTGGACAGCACCTCACCAAGCTTTTCACCCAAGGCAGTCAGACCCTTGACTGTCAGGGAAATCGGATTGTACTCCTTGATGAACTCCCAAGCCTGTGGAGCAAGCTCGACAATCTTTTCGCCAAGCAGTTTCACTCCCTTGACGGCCAGCGAAACTGGGTTGTACTCCTTGACGAACTCCCAAGCCTTAGGAGCGAGCTCGACAATCTTTTCACCAAGCATCTTGAAGCCCTTGACTGTCAGGGA
>JAEEGL011038165.1_pt1 | contig 23118 bp, 16 predicted proteins | sample 9134231 | NCBI WGS metagenome assembly JAEEGL01 (sample SAMN16246548, study PRJNA631951) | gut metagenome | biome: gut microbiome; feature: rumen; material: fiber-attached | host: Bos | place: Iran: Karaj | collected 2018-10
ATGGTGGTACCTGCGGGGGAGCAGACCATGGCGCAGAGGTCGCTGGGGCTCTTGCCGGACTGCTTCAAGAGTTCAACGCTGCCTTCGATGGTGCCAAGCGCAAGCTTGAGTGCCACATCGCGGGTGAGGCCAGCCTTCACGCCACCGCGGGTGAGACCTTCGATGAATTCGAAAACGTAGGCGGGAGCGCTGCCCGAAAGACCGGTGACGGCATCCATCAGGGATTCTGCAACGCGGCAGGTCACGCCGATGTTGCCGAAAATCTTTTCGGCGATGGCGAGCGTTTCTTCAGTAACGCCGTCCGTAGCGAGGCCCACGGAGCCCTTGCCGACGGTCAGCGGCAGGTTCGGCATCACGCGGAGAATCTGGTTCTTTTCGCCAAGGACTTCGATGAGGGCCTTGCGGGTAACGCCGGCCATGATGCTCACGAAAGTCTTGGTGGACTTTTCTGCAGCGGCAGCAGCCTTCCATTCGGCGGCAACCAGCTTGAAAATCTGCGGCTTCACGCAAAGGAAGGTGACGTCTGCCTTGGCGAGGCCTTCGGCAAAGCTTGCCACGCGAACGCAGCCGAGAGCAGAGACTTCTGCAGCGGCCTTGTCGGAGGGGTCAAAGAAGAAAATGGTGGAGGCGTCCGTGCCGGCCTTCAAAAGACCGCGGAGGATTGCGCCACCCATGTTTCCTGTTCCTGCGAAAAAGATTTTTTCTGACATAGAATATCCTTTTGTTTAGCGAAGGCTGTCCTTTGCTTTTTTCATAAATTCTAGTAATTCGGCATTGGTCTTGTTTTGTTTCATGAGCTTAATGAGCTTGTCCATAATGCCGTTTTCGGTATCGTTCTGGGCTCCCTGACGGAATTTCCAGATGATATCCTGTTCGTAAAGGCTGAGAAGGCGGTCTTCTTTGCGGGTGCCCGATTTGAAGATGTCAATGGCGGGCCAGGTACGCTTTTCAGCTAGACGGCGGTCAAGCACCAGTTCCATGTTACCCGTACCCTTGAATTCTTCGAAGATTACTTCGTCCATGCGGCTGCCGGTTTCAATCAAGGCGGTCCCGATGATGGTGAGAGAGCCGTTCTTCTGAATGATTTCGCGGACCGGTTCGCCCGTAATCGTCTGGACAATCTGGCCGTTGGAATCCTTCTGGAAATCGCCGAGCTTGTCGGCAATCTTACGGGCGGCACCGAAGAACTTTTTCGGGAACTGCATGGCGTTGGCATCCACACCGCCCGAAAGAATCTTGCCGGAGTGCGGAATCACCACGTTGTTTGCACGTGCGAAGCGGGTAATGGAGTCAAGCAAGACAACCACGTCCTTCTGCTGTTCCACAAGGCGCTTGGCCTTTTCGAGCACCATGGTGGCCACGCGGGCGTGATGGTCAGGCGGTTCGTCGAAGGTGGAGGCCACCACTTCGGCGCGCAGGTTCGGGTTCGCTTCTACCAGCTTGCCGATAATTTCTCGCATTTCGGTCACTTCTTCAGGACGTTCGTCAATCAGAAGCACCATGATGATAATTTCGGGGTGGTTCTTGGCGATAGCGCGAGTCATGTTCTGCAACAGAATCGTCTTACCGGTACGCGGAGGAGCGAGAATAATACTGCGCTGGCCCTTACCGATGGGGGAGAACAAGTCCATGACGCGGGTGCTCAGTTCTTCGGGATCCCATTCGAGCTGAATCTTTTCGTTCGGGTGAATCGGGGTCAGGTATTCGAAAGCAACGCGACGCTTGATCTTTTCAGGGTCTTCGAAGTTGACCTTGTCTACGCGGCGGAGCGCGTAGTACTTGTCATTCTGATCGCGCGGCGGGCGAGCAAGGCCTGCGACGGTATCGCCAATTTTGAGGCCCAGCTTGCGGATTAAATTCTGGCTGACGTAAACGTCGTCCGGGCCCTGCTGGTAGTTGAATTCCGTGTTGCGCAGGAACCCGTGACCTTGCGGGGTGACTTCGAGAAGTCCTTCGGCGTAAACGATGTTGTTTTCGTTTTCGAGGCTCTGCAAGAGAAGTCCCAAGGACTGCTTGCGGTAACGTCTAAAGTCTACGTTTTCTTTTTGAGCGGCAAGTTCCTGCAAGTCGCTCATGGTCATCTTGCGGTACTTGCTCCAGCATTCGCGAGCCTTGTTCCAAGCTTCGGAATCCGGTTCCGGAAGCGGGGTGGTATCTTCTTCTTCGGGCTGGAAATTGCGATTCTGGCGATTGTTCTTGTCGAAACGACGGTTGTTCTTGTTAAACTTGTCAAAGCGGCGATTCTGCTGGTTTTGCTGCTGACCGTTGTTGTCGTTTTGATTGGCGCTCTGTTCGCCTTGTTCGTTCGGGTTTGCCTGTTCCGGGTTTTCAGCAGCAGGTGCTTCTGCAGCAGGAGCTTCAGCGACGGGCGCTTCGGCGGCCGGTGCGGCTGCAACCGGTTCGTTGACGACAGGTGCTTCAGCTACGTTGTTTGTAACATTCTTTTCAAAAGATTTCTGTTCTTTAACTTCGGCGACTTTTTCTTTTGCGGTATGTTCTTTTGCGCTTGTTTCTTTTTCGGCTTTGGCTTCTTTTACTTCGGCCTTTGCTTCGACAGCATCTTCTTTAGCTCTCTTGGTGCGTCCGCGGCGCTTGGGGGAAGAATCTTTATCTCCGGTGTTTGAAAAATCCATGTTCAATTCAGGGGGAATTTCTGCGCCAGTAGGTTCTTGATCTGCCAAATAGGCATTTTTAGAATTCTTTTTAGTTGGAGCCACGATGGTGTCCTATTGAATTAATAAATGAAAATGATGTTGGTTAATAATGTTTGATGTAGGTAAAAATGCCCTGGTCGAATCATTTGATCGAAAAAATATGGTGGGCTCCGATAAAATAACTAAAAAAAACGAATTTGTCACGAGAAAACGCCTTTTTTTTGAAAAAATTTTTTGAATCCACCTGTGGCGGTTGAGTTTGCTTTTTTCGTCGGAAAAATGACAATTTGAATATCTATATTTATTTCCGTGGATTCTTTAGAAAGAGTTTTTGTCGCCTTGGGCTCGAACCTCCCCGATCGCTCCAAACATTTGGATGAAGGTCGTGAGATGCTCCGCAAGATTTCTGCGGGCGGGTGGCTAGAAAGTCCCATTTACGAAACTCCACCGGTAGGACCGGCGGGCCAGGGTCCCTATTTCAATCAAGTCGTGAGTTTCTGGTATTCAGGAACGTCGACGCGCCTGTTGCATTACTTGAAAGGTGCTGAATTTGTATTGGGTCGCAAACCCCGTGGTCATTGGAATTCCCGCGAAATCGATTTGGACTTGCTGTACTTCGGTAAAGAAGTCCACCAGGGCAGGCCGAATCTTCCGCACCCCCAGATTGTGAACCGCCAGTTTGTACTGGTGCCCTTGAACGATATTGCTCCAGAATGGGAAGATCCCCAGCTGGGAATGAAGGTGAAGGAAATTTATTCCAACCTTTTGCAGAAAGAAGAAAAAATCCCGTTCCGCGTCATTACCTCGGAGGAACCCTAATATGCTGACAGAAAAAGGCGTCCATTTTTTGGCCATTGAAGGGGCTATCGGTGTAGGGAAGACTTCTCTTGCAGAAATTATCGCCAATCGTTGGAAGGCGACTTTGATCGAAGAAAACTTCAGGGAAAACCCGTTCCTTGAAAAGTTCTACCAGAACAAAGAAGCTTATGCTTTCCAGACGCAGTTGTTCTTTTTGCTCGACCGTTTAAAGCAGTTGCAGAATTCGGCGCTCCAGAGCGACCTTTTCCGCGATTTGCTGATTAGTGACTATACATACGACAAAGACCAGATTTTTGCTGCCCAGAACCTGACCGAGAGCGAATACGCCATGTATGATCAGGTGGCCAAGGCCTTGAATCATGATATCCCGAGGCCTGATCTGGTTGTTTACTTGCAAGCATCGGTTCCGACTCTCTTGAAGCGTATTCACGGCCGCGGCCGTGCCATGGAAAAGACCATCGAAGGTTCTTACCTGAATGGCCTTCTGGAACGCTTCGACAATTATTTCTGGAACTATCCGTACGCTCCGGTGCTTATCATCAATACCGACCATATCGATTTTGTCCACAACGAAAATCATCTGCAGCTGGTGCTCGACGCGATTGCCGCATGCCCCAAGCAGACGACTTATTTTGTACCAGAAGGTAAATAATGCAAATCGTAACTACTGTTGATTCTCTTCGTCAAGTCATCAAGCCGCTCGCCAAGCAGGGCAAAACCATCGGGCTTGTTCCCACGATGGGTGCTTTGCACGCCGGGCATGGTGCGCTAATCAAGGAATCTGTCAAGGAATGTGATGTAACTGTTGTCAGCGTGTTCCTGAATCCGATCCAGTTCGGTAAGAACGAAGATCTGGATAAGTACCCCAAGCGCCTGGAAGCCGACGCAAAGCTTGCCGAATCGCTGGGTGCCGATTACGTGTTTGCTCCGAGTGTTGCTGAAATGTACCCCGATGGCGACCCGCTGACCATGGTGCGCGACGAAACCTTGGAAGGCATGTATTGCGGTGCCTACCGCCCCGGCCATTTCCGCGGTGTCTTGACGGTTGTCTCCAAACTGTTCCTGATTTCGGGCTGTAATCACGCCTACTTTGGCGAAAAGGATTACCAGCAGGTGTTTCTGATTGAACGCATGGTGAAGGATTTGAATTTCGACATCCAGATTCACCGTGTGAAGATTGTTCGCGAAGAATCGGGCCTTGCCCTTTCGAGCCGTAACGAATACCTGACCGACGAAGAACGTGCAAATGCCTTGTCCATTAGCGCAGGCCTGAAGCAGGCTAAGGAAACCTACGAAAAGGGCGAACGCGCCGTGAGCAAGATTCGCGATGTCGTGTTGAAGTCCATTCTGGGTGCGCACGGTATTGTGCAGTTCGTTGAACTCGTAAACCAGAAGAACCTCCAGAAGTTCGCTGGCATCCTGGGCCCCGAAGACAAAGTCGTGATTCTGGTGGCCGCCTTCTTTGGAAAGACGCGCCTGATCGACAATATCGAATTAAATTAGAACTTAGAGCTTAGATCTTAGAACTTAGACATTTTTCTCTAAGTTCTACAACTAAGTTCTGCCAACTATTTTTCAGTAGCGGTGAATACGCCGTCCCATACCTCGCCTTCTGCAACAGGCGGGGTAATTTTGTATGCTTCGCAGCGCTTGATGTAAACGTGCGAAGGCGTCGTCTTGCTGCCCGGATCGCGGTCGGGGTGGTGGGGTTCCAGTTCCAGACATTGCTTGAACAGTTCGATGGCATCGTCCCACTGCATGTTCAGGTAGCAGGCGCGGGCTTTTTCCCAAATGCCCACGAGCTCCTTGAGGGATTCCTGATACTTGCAGTCGGCCTTTTCCAAGATTTCGTAAGTCTTGACCGGTTGGCTCTTGCCAATCACGCGGATGGTGTCAAGGGAACGGTAGATGAAGTCGCCTTCGACCAGATCTTTTTGCGTGTCTTCGCTAATCTGGATGTAGGCGCCGTATTGCTTGGCGGCGCTTTCGAGACGGGCGGCGAGGTTCACGGCGTCGCCCATCATGGTGTAGTTTTTACGCATCGAAGAACCCATGTTACCCGTCACGATATCGCCGGAGTTGATACCGATGCGCATGTGCATGTTGTGCACGACTGTAGGCCACTTGTCGTCTTCGGTAATCCATTTCTTGCGCAGGGCGATAAGCTTTCGTTGCATTTCGACCGCCGTTTCGCAGGCACTCTGGGCGTGGTTCGGGAGAGGCATCGGCGCGCCGAAGAATGCGATAATGGCATCGCCTTCGTACTTGTCGAGAGTTCCCTTGTTTTCGAGCAAGGTGTCTGTCATTGCGGTCAGGTATTCATTCAACAGGTCAACGAGTTTACTCGGGTCGCCAATCTTTTCGGAGAAGGTGGAGAAACTTGCAATGTCGGTAAAGTAGGCGGTGATGTACGATTTTTCACCACCCAGAGTCGGCATGATTTCGTTTTCCACCATGGCGGTGATCAGTTCGGGAGAAATGTATTGTTTGAACGCGTTGTTGATGAAGTTCTTTTCTTTGTTTTCGAAGTAGAACTGCACGACCAATGCCGTAATACTGGTCAACAGCATCGCCAGCAACTGCTTGGAGGCTCCAATGTAGAGTCCGCCCTGGAAATACTTGTAAGCAATAAAGGTGTAAACGCCCATCAATATAAGGGATAACGCCACAGAAATCGAGCTCGTAAAGTAGAGGCCTAGAATAAGGCACAGGAGCGCGAGTATGATGACGATGATTTCTTGTTTCTTTTCGCTTAAGGTGACCAGGTAGTCGTCGGCCAGAATATTCTTGATAATGGTGGCGTGGATCAATACGGCTGGGTAGTTTTCTTCGTGGGGGCCTGGCACAAAGTCGAATAGAGCCGCCGCAGCCGAACCGAGAATGAAGATTTTGCCTTGATAGAACAGGTTGTCGACACGTCCCTTGTAAACGTCGTAATAGGACAGGTGCTGGAATCGTCTGTTGTTGATTTCGTTGTAACGACCTTTGTACTTGACTTGGTATCGGCCCGTTTGGTCAATAGGAATACGCTTGACTTTGCCGAAGCGGAGTTCTTCGCCAGGTTTCAAATTGTTGATGGCGTCATCGCTGGCGGCCTGAATGTCGCGGATCACGGCGTCCGAAAGAATGGCCTGGTTCGAATTCCATTTCTTGATTGCCTTATTGTAGTGGATTTGCAAGTCAAGCGAAAGAATCATCTTCTGGCCAATGGGCATGTGCTTGAGGGTGTCTTTATAGAAGTGTAAAGTCTTGATGGCGCTTCGGGTAAAGTCGATAGATTCATCATCGTCTTCTTCCTCTTCCTCATCCTCGTCATCTTCGCTCTTGCTTGCGGAGGCGGGCTTTCTTACAATCTGGTAGAAACCGTCTTCGTCTTCGTCCTTGCGGATGATGTAGTCTCGGTTGAGTTTTACGGATTCCTGTTCTTCGAGAGCGTCTAGCTGGTCGGTGTTTACCATCATCAAGAGCTTGGACTCGTTTTCGTCAAGAATGCTGCTGGTTGCGCCGTTCGAAACTTCCAAGATGATTTTGCCGTTATCGTTTTTGCTGGCAAAAACTTTGTGAGAAATTTCAAGAATGCCGTCGCTGGCCTTGGATTGGATTTTCTTTTCGGCGAGAGTTTCGCGGAGCAGCAAGAACATGTGATAGCTGAAATTCGGGTAGGTCGTGTGGTAGGTGCCAGCCGAGTCGCGGTAAATGCCGAAGGGCTTGCCTACATCGATGTATTTGCCCATCTTGACCGTGATGTCCTTGGGGTCTTTGTGGAACAGGTGCAAGATCGTCATGAGCGACATGGTGGAGTACACATAGTTGTTGCCGTCGCCATTAACAATGGCTTCGTATTGTTCTTTATCGTCGGCTTTGGTGGTATCCAAAAGGGGAATGACATCGAGCGTGGGGTTCGGGAATCGGTAAAGCATCGAAACCTTGCGGACCACGCCATCGTTGTCCGGGTAGGCGTTTACAGAACCGAATTTGGCACCGGCCTGCGCCAGTTCCGGGAAAATATTGTCTAGCAAGTCCTTGGGCTCGACGTTTTCAATTTTGTCGACCTGGGTCGTGTCCAGAGTAGAGCTGTAGCCAATGGCGTCGGCACGTTTCAGGGTGCTCAGGGGAATCCATTGTGAGGGATGCTTGTACGATTTGCGGTCGTCAAACATGTAGCAGACAATGGCGTTTCCGCTTTCTCTGACGGAATTCACCAACATGGAGTCAAAGTTGTAATTGGCGAGTAGCGAGGGGTAAAGGGAATCGACTTCGGCTTCGGGCGCGATCTTCTTGAGTACGCTCGCCGCCTGGTCGGTCTTTTGCTTACCGAAATCGGCGCTCTTGAACAGAATATCGAAGCTAATTGCCGCTGCACCGCCTTCGCTCAAATTCTGGATCACCTTGGCGTGAATGGAACGGTCCCATTCGTTATAGTTACCGAGTTTGGTCAGGGAAGCTTCGTCAATATCGACAATGTAAATGTTCTGGTCAAGGCTGTCGCTAATGGAAACACGTTGGTGAGTATTGTTGTCGTCTTCGTCCGCTTTTTCGGAATGGGTAGAGGTTTTGAAAAATAGATCGTAAAAAATGTTTTCGAGTGCTTCGGCGCCATTGCGCTGAGTTTTTCCGATGACGGACTCTTCAAGGGCTTCTGGCAAAAAACTGCTTTGCGTGCTTCCAAAAACAAGAATTAAAAAAACAATAAGGGCTGAAACCAAGAAGCCTGATAAAACTTTCTTAATCTTTTTAGAAAACTTTATTTGCATAAGAAAAAGATAATATAATGCTATATTTAGGATGTACTTGCGGAGGCATTTTTGGCTACTCAAAAGAAATCAACATCGAAAAAAGCGGGAAAATCGACGAAATCTTCTAAAAAAGATGATTTTCAAACCTCAGAACAGGGTTTTGGAGCCATTCTTGGCGGCTGGGCCCTGGTCGGGTTCGGCACTATATTGATGGTTGGCTGTATTTGTTCTGCCTATAGTGGCGTGCGCGAAAACGTTTTGGGCCCTTACTTGGGCAAAATGTTCCCCGATGCGTTGGCATTTGTGTTTGGCAGGGTCGCTTCGCTGTTTGTGTCGTCGGCTCTGGTTTTGTGGGGCGCTGCCCTGGTGTCTGTTTCGAGGCGTACCCGCTTTATCCGCTATGCGGTGGGGCTTACGCTTTTGACGGTGATCATTTCGTTCCTTTGCTCGCTTAGAAACTATGGCGAAACGAAGGTCGCGAAAGACATGCTGATTCAGGGCGGCGGTGCGTTCGGTCAGTTCTTTAACCAGTTTGTGGCGGTCCCCATTTTTGGTAAGGCCTCTTTGTTGATGCCGCTGAGCATTTCGCTTTTGGGAATAGCCTTGATTCTGGTGGTTGCGTTTGGCCTCCGCCCGAGACATTTCAAGTTTGTGGTGCAGACGACTGCCTGGCTCAAGTCGGTGTTCAAGAAAAAGGAACCGATCGAAGGCGATGTCTATGAACCGGTCGATACCCGCCGTATGCCCCAGGTACAGACGAACATGGACTTACAGGGGGCGCTTCCGCGCGGTGTGTACATGGACGACAACACCGTGAATATACAACCGGATGGCTTCAAGATTCGTCGCAAGAACAAGGTGACGCCTTTCAGTGGTCGCAATAGCTGGATGGATGATGAATTCAGCTTGAACGGAACGACGGACGAAGTGCCGAACCTTCCGGATGAAGTTTTGCAGACGCTGACGCCTCGCCGTGCGAAAGAGGCTGAACCGCAGGCGGATTCTACGAATAATGTGGTCGGCGGATACAATCTGGACGAAGATCCTGAAATTCGCAGACTCGAAGATTACTTGCGCCAGAATGGCGGCAAGATGAATGCTCTTGAAATTGTGGAAGTCAAGGACAAGATTGCCGCCCTCAAGCGTGCCCGCGATTTGATTGCTTGGGAAAAGGACCACCGCGGTCGTATGCAGGTCAAGGGCGACGTGCGCCGCGAAGGTTCTCCGGTAACGGGCTCTATGGCGACGCGTACGGTAGAAAGTGCTATGCCGACAGGAACGATGCCAGCCGCAAAGGGGGCAACGCAGAGAAGCATGACGCAGGTTCCTGCAGATGAACGCACGATGATGGCGGGTGAGCCGACTGTTGGCAATGAGGCTCCGTTTAATGCTGAAGACTTGCTCGGTGGCGATGGCGCCCAGACGATGGATGTGCCCGCCTCTGATGACGATACGTTTGTGCCCGAAGTTTACGGCGCCGACGATGTGGGCGATGTTCCCGAAATGCCGGAAGAAACGTTTGGAGCCTCGATTGGGAATGTGCCGAACGGAACATCGACAGCGGGTATGAAGGCTGCCCCGATTCCGCAGCGTGACCCGACGACGGTTTACGACGAATACAAGGTGCCCGCGATTAGCGACATTCTGGAAGAGCATGAACCGCAGACGGCCGACTACAGCGAAGAAGAATTGAACGCCATCGGCAAGATGCTCGAAGAAAAGCTTGAAAACTTCAAGGTGAAGGGCCGCGTAATCGGTTGCGAAACGGGCCCCATGATTACCCGTTTTGAAGTGGAACCGGGCCCGGGCATGAAGGTGAGCCGATTCTCTGCTCTGCAAGAAGACTTGGCGCTTCCGCTCAAGGTTTCTTCTGTTCGCATTCTGGCCCCGATTCCGGGCAAGGCGGCTGTCGGTATCGAAATTCCGAACCGCAAATTCCAGACGGTGTACAGCCTTGACGTGTTCCAGAGCGAAAAGTTCAAGCCGTCGCCCGAAAAGATTCTGGTGGCTCTCGGTAAGGACATTACCGGCGAAGCGTTCACCATGGACTTGGCGAAGGCTCCGCACTTGCTGATTGCCGGTCAGACGGGTTCCGGTAAGTCTGTCTGCATTAACGCCCTCATGGCGTCTATGCTCTTTAGTAAGACTCCTGACGAACTCCGCATGATTCTGGTGGACCCGAAGGCGGTGGAACTCAAGATGTACGAAAACATCCCGCATCTGCTGGCCCCGGTGATTACCAAGCCCGAAATTGCTATTCAGGCGTTGCAGTGGCTGTGTTACGAAATGGACCGCAGAACTGAAGTCCTGGCGGCGGCGAAGGTGCGTAATATTGGCGGTTTTAATGCCAAGTTCGAAGCGGGCGAGTTGCCCGACGAAGTGCCTGAAGAAGACCGTAGTCACCGTATGGCGTTCATTGTGGTGATTATCGATGAAATGGCGGACCTGATGATGGTCGCCGGAAAGGAAATTGAAAAGAACGTGGCGCGCCTTGCTGCAAAGGCTCGTGCCGTGGGCATTCACCTTGTGCTTGCAACGCAGCGCCCCTCGGTCAAGGTCATTACGGGCATTATCAAGGCGAACTTGCCGACGCGTATCAGCTTCAAGGTGGCCTCGCAGATTGACGCCCGCACGGTCATGGACCATGCCGGCGCCGAAAAGCTCCTGGGCCGCGGCGACATGCTTTACAAGGCCGTGAATGATCCGGAACCGGTTCGTGTTCATGGCGCCTTCTTGAGCGACGAAGAAGCCGAAAAACTTGCCGATGCCTGCTCCGACCAGAACGTATTCTATCCGCAGGTAGAATCGTTCGACGTTAGCGACGGCGAAGGCGACGAAGACGGCGAGGGCGGAGGCAAGGACTTGGGCAAGCTTGACAAACTGCTCTACGATGTGGCCGTTTGGGCTGTCGAATGCCGCGGGCTTTCGACCTCGGCGGTGCAGCGCCACTTTAGCGTGGGTTTCAGCCGAGCCGGTAAAATTGTGGACCAACTTTACAGCCTCGGCGTGTGTGGCCCAGCCAAGGGCAACTCCAAACCCCGCGCCATGCTGCTCGGCATCGAAGAAATCCAGAGCATGCAGCGCTCCGGAAAATTCGGGTAAGTTTGCGGCTTTGTCTACCTGAGAGAAATGGACAACATGGTAATGTCGTCGAATTGTTCGGCATTTCCCACAAAAGCTTGCAGGTCTTCCTTGATCTGAGTCAAGAATGCTTTGCCGCCACGGACATCGGCCGAATTGAGCTTTTTCAGCAGTCTCTCTTCGCCATAAAGTTCCCCTGAGCCGTTGTGCGCTTCGGTTAATCCGTCGGTATAGATTAAAAGGCTGTCGCCATCCTGTAATTGAATCTCGGATTCCTTGTACTGTGTATCGTCCATGCCTGCAAGGAATAACCCATGCTTGTTCCTCAAAAATTCAAAATTTTCGCCCTTTCTTGCAAAACAGGGGGCGTTGTGGCCTGCGTTTGTGAATGTCATGATGCGCGTCTTGGTGTTTAGAATGCCAATCCATGCTGTGGCAAACATTTCTTCGGGGTTGTTTTCACACAGGATTCGGTTGACATCGGTAAAAATCTGCGCAGTCGACAGTTTCATCGAAGCATGGTCTTTGATCATCGTCTTCACGGTCATCGAGAAGAGGGCCGCGGGAACACCTTTGCCCGAAATATCGGCGATGACAAATGCAATATGCGTGCCGTCGATTTCAAAGAAATCGTAAAAATCTCCGCCGACCTCCTTGGCAGTATCCATGGTTGCGTAGATGATTATGTCGGGGTGGTTGACAAGAGCGCCCTCTGCGGAAGGAAGAGAACCTGTTTGAATGTTTGCGGCGAGGTTCAGGTCGGTTTCGACGGCCACTATTTTCTCGCGATTCTTGACGAATCTATTCGTGTTCACGTTTGTTGTAAAGAAGGTGAGCGCGATGGCGGATGAAAGACTGGTTTCTAGATAATTTTCATCAAGTTCCAAGATGAATAGCTGAATAAACTCAATTCCTGCAATCAAAAAAGAGGTTATCAAAATACATTGAGCGTAGAATTTCTTTTCTGCATTTGATTTTCGGCGTCGGATTAAGTAATAGATGGACTGTAACAATGGTGAACTTGCGTACATGAAGGCAATCGGTACCAAACAATAATCAAAGATGATGCCGTATTGGATTTCCCCATGTTCGTCGATGGAGTATACTAGACCGGTCCAAGGTGTCGTTAGGCATAAAATAACGGTAAGAACGGTGGGTGCGATAAATAGCGCGTAGTGCAATTTTTTTGAACTCATCTTGATTTCAAATTGATTCAACGAGAATCGCGTAAACATCGATGTTCCAAGCATCATTGCAACTGCAAAAATATAGGCACAGGCATAATTAAGAGTTTTGTATGTAAGATTCCCATCTACAAAATGCCAGATTCCGTCAAAAGCGGATAAGACCGTTGCCGATACAAGCATGATGGAAAGTTTGTCCTTGAAACTCATCTTGTACAGCACGATGTTGTTGTACAACATGAATGCGGTTAGCAAGGTCGTGAAAACGGATATTTCTACAAACAGGGTATCTGCAATTTGTTCATAGGTCATATTTATGCCTCGAATTTTACCTTGAATGTGTTACGGTTGTAACTCATGGTCGTGAGGTACATCTTGTTATTTTTCATTTTTTCCATGTAGCCCGAAACCATGAACTCGGTTATGGAACCCGCGATTACATCGTCGCTTGATAAGTCGAATAAAATGCCATCGTCCTTGGTGATAATCTGTATTCCATCTTCGCGAATAAAGACGGAACATTCCGCATAGGTTGTCGTGTTCCCATTTTTCTCGTAAACAAGCATAAAAAGTTCTTCAATGAGCAATTTGACTTTTGCTATGATTTTTTTGTTGATACCATTTTCCTGAAGGTATCGCTCTATCTGCTTTTGAACATCAATAATCAATTCCGGTTCCAGCTTGAGTTCGTAGAAGCGGTAGTTCAGTCGTTTTTCTTTATCTGCAAGTAGCAACGGGTAGTTTTCTTTGCCGTATTTGATGCGGATAAATAGTGTCGAGACGATGTAGGCGAAAATAGTCGAAAGGGCTATCCCGATAAAGAATCCGTAAATTCCAAATTTTTCGCCGAGAATGAATAGGAGGGGGGCGGCGACAATCACGTCGCGTAATCCGCAGAGAAGTGCCCCAAGAAAAATCTTGTCGATGAGCAGATAATACGAAGAGAGTAAGTAGAGAAGACTGGTTCCGGTGAGCCCAAGTGCAATAATGCGTGCCCCGTTGATGGCCTCCTCGGCGATTTCTGGATTCTCGATGCCATAAATTTTTACGATGAGTGGAGCCGCTGCCGCTATGATGGCGGTCATTAAAACCCCTTCGACAATAGCCGCTTTCTGCGCGAGCCTGTAGCAATTTTTAATGCCGCGGTAGGATTCTTCGCCTAGATAGATGTTGATGAGGGGTGTAATGGCCTCTCCGATGCCGTCAAAAATAATCTGAAACTCTTTTGCAAAGAAAATAACGGAGGCAATAATCAGCATTTCAGAACCGAATGCGAATGTGATGTATTTTTCGACAATCACGGCAAAGCAGGCGAAAAATAGATAGGTGCTCGCATCGATCGTACTGTATTTCGCTATGTGAAAAATTTTTGCAATTGAAAAGTGGAATCCGATTTTTAGCGAGTTTCCTTTCTTGAATAAGTGGAGGCTTGTCACTAAAAGCGCAAGTGCTGTACCGATAAACGAACCCAGGGCGATACCTTCGATGCCCATGGATTTTGCCAAGATGATGGAGAGGGCGATGTTGACAACTAGCTGTAAGATGCCTGCGATTGTGCTAATCGTGTCGTCTCCATCTGAAAATACGGCTTCGCACATCAGTAGGAATAAAGGCAAAATCAGAATGGTTAGCTTGTACCAAAAGAAATACTGCTTGGCCTGTTCAAAAACAGCGGGGGTCGCTTCAAAAAAATGGAGATAGGTGTCGCCCAACAGCGTAAAGGCAAAGAACAAGAGTACGCCTATGCTAACAGCAGCGGTCAATCCGACCCTGAAATACTGGGTTGCTTTCGCTTGATCGAATTCTCCCATGGCGCGGTTGTACAAGATGGGAACGCCAATCGAAAGGATTCCGCCAAAAAAAGCGGCTAGGGAATATGCGGGGGTTACAAGGCTGATGCCGGCGACGCTCGTTTCTCCTAATACAAGGCCTGCAATCACGGAATCCGACAGCAACAAGATTGGAACGACAATCATGTAGACTGTTCCCGAAACCAGTAGCGAAAGAAATTTTTTAGACAGAAAAGTCTTGCTCATTCATTTAAATATAATAATAGGTTAAAAAAATGGTAATTTGATTAGGTACTCATCAAAAGGTTCAAATTCTTTTGTAACAGTTCTGCATAATGTAACGCCTGTTTTGGAGTGTATAGATTTTCCGCATACTCGATAAACAGGGATAGTCCCGAAGGGCTTTCGCGTACCTCTATTTCGAAAGGCATTGCCGCATTGCGGTTCAAACCCACTTCTTCGATTTGAACCTCCGGCGGAATCAGGTTCAGCATGGTGTTTTCATGGACTTGTTTTTGATAGATGATTTCCAAGGTGTATGTATCCAGTTCGTCATTGTAGAAAATATCACCTAGGCATTCCGAATAGAAAATGCCCTTTAGGATTTGTTCTGAAATCTCGGAAAGAACTTTTGAGGGAGAATCCGTTTTTTCAAGATCGATAAAGATGGGTAGATTTTCTTCGAAACTGCCGATTGTTTCTAGGTATTTGCCTTCTTTCCGGTTGTCGTAAGTCCAGGTGTAGCAGATTTTCTTTTTTCCTATCATCTCGGAAAGGGCAAGTATTGCCGCCGCGATAGAAAGTTCATTTCTAGATGTAGAACGTCTTTTTTCGGCTTGGTTCATTTGATCTAGGGTAATTCCTAAATCGTAATCCAAATAAGCACTTTTTCCGAAAGATTTTGTATGGTCGTATTCAAGTACGCAACACCATTTGAAATCGCCCTTTAGGGATTCGTAATATCTTTTTGCCTCAGCATATTTAGTGGACTTCTTGGTGTTTTCTAGGTCTTGTAAGTATGAATAATAAAAGTCATCTCCTGATTTTTCTTGGTAATACTCGTTGAAGGTCTGTACGGCGAATATAAAACACGAGTAATAGTCTCCTAGAGAATGATGGACTTCCACAAAGAGGTACTTGTTTTTCTCTGTTACAATGACTTTGGTTCTATACAGATGTTCTCCGAATAAATTGAATGGACGCTCCGGCTTTTCTTTAAACTTGTTGAATTCTTTTTCGGAGGTGTGCCACAATTCTGTTTTTTTTATCAATTCAGGGCGGTAAGAGACGGAATATTTTCCCGATTCATCTTTCGAAAAAACAGACATCATCATCGGATGCTTTTGAAGTGTCTTGTCAACGGCTTCGCATAGTTTTTTTTCGTCGTATTGATTTCCGAGTGTGACAACGTACGAAAAGTTGTAAACGTAATTACTGCCGGATTTTTGTTCTTCTTCAGAGAGGAAAAAATCTTGCTCTGCCTTTATGTTGAATGTTTTTTTTCGGCATTGCTCTTCATATTTTTCATTGTCATCTGTGTTCTTATTTGATTGTATTTTTTTTGCAATTCGATCGATTGTCTTTCCGTAGTAGATATCTGAAACGGTTAGCGTTAAATGATGCTTTTCAATTTCGATGATTAGCTCAACGGCTGTTATAGAAGACCCGCCTAGTTCAAAGAAATTATCCTCTTTAGTGGGGTCTTTTTTTAATTCAAGAACTTTTTTGACCGCAGAACATAAGATGTTTTCGATGCCAATTTCTGAAGAATCCTCGTTTAAATGCTTAAACGAAATATCCATTGTTTTTAGGCTTTGCTTGTCAATTTTCCCGTGTTTATTTAAGGGCATCTTGTCAAGCGTTACAAAAACCGATGGAATCATGTAAGGCGGAAGAAATTTTGATAGCTCACCCTTGATAGCCTTTGTAGATATGTCAGTGTTTGCAACAATGAATGCGACAAGGAAATTCTCTTTTTCGTTGGTCTTTAAAATAACGGTAGCTTGTTTAATGGCTTCAATTTTTAAGATAGATTGTTCTATTTCTTGGAGTTCGATTCGCTGTCCGTTTAACTTTACCATATCGTCGGTTCGGCCGCAGATTACGATTTCTCCGTTGTCGGTCCTATAGGCAAGATCCCCAGATTTGTATGTCCTTTCGCCTCTGTATTCTATAAAGCTCTTTACCGTATCATCGGGGCGATTCAAGTAACCGCAAGAAAGCGTCTTGCCCTGTATTAAAAGTTCTCCCTTTTGGTTTGGTTCAAGTTCGTTTCCTTCTTCATCTACGATGAAGGCTTTTGTCTGGTATGGAATTCCATTTGTGAAGGAACTTGTTGTATTTTGCAATACCTTGCACAAGGCCATGGAGCAAGTTTCTGTCGTACCGTACCCATTGATGATTTTTACGGTAGGAAGTTTGCTGAAGATTTTTGCGGCATGCTCCGGAGAGAGCGGCTCTCCGCCCATGTAAAGGCCAATAATGCTTTCAAAATTTTCTTTGTCTGCCGCAGAAAGTAGAATTTCTATGAATGAAGGTATTCCAATTACGGAATCCAGTTGATACTTCTTGATCTGTTCCGAAAATTTTGTTAAATCTTTAAGCTCATTTTCTTTGTTAAGGTAAAATAGGGCGCCTGCATAAATGCAATAAAAAAATCCTGTATAAAAAAGGATGAACGTGAATGGGGATATGTCGGCCAATCGATGAATTTGATATTGGGCAATGGCGATCCATTGTTCTGGAAAGAATTCTTCGTAAATGGCCCTGTGATTAAGCGTGACCCCTTTGGGATTTCCTGTAGTACCAGAAGTGTAAATGCATATTGCCATGTCATCGGGGCTTACATGAACAACTTGTTTTTTTAAATGTTCTTTTTTCGCTTTGGCAAGGAGTTCTTCTAGTGTGAAAATCTTGCAAGTGCATTTGCCTATTTCTAGAAGTTCCGCCTTGATTTTTGCGGTTGTAATGATGGCTTTCGATTTGGAATCGTTGATGCTGTATGCAATTCTTTCAGGAGGCGTGTCGAGTGTAAGTGGGATAAAGGCCGCACCCGTTTTAAAACGCCCATGATGGCGATATGAATAGAGAAAGACCTGTCCAATACAAGAGTGATGAAATCCCCTTGTCTGATTTCTGGAATCAGGGTGAAAAGCGATGCCGCCAAATAATCTGATTTCTGGTCAAGTTCCTTGTACGAAAGTTCCTTGTCTGCGCAGATAACGGCAATGGCACCGGGCGTCATTTGAGCGTGTTCGGTAAGTTTGTCATGTACGGCGATAAATTTTTCTTTAGCCATTATGCATTCTCGATGAATTTGCCCATGTAGTCAAGAACTGAAATAAGTCCTTTTTCCAAATCAGTCTTGTTCAGGAGCAGGTTGATTCTAAAACAGAACTGTTTGCTTATGTCAAAACCGTGCATGACACCCGGAAAAATTAAATATCCCTTTTCCTTGATTAGTTTTTTTATGGCGAAAATAAAATTTTCGGTTCCTATACACCCGTCAAGAAAAATCATGGCATAATGACCGAAAATATCAGGTGATACATGGGCGAAATGGTAATTTGCTAGAATCTGATGAACTCGTCTATAATTGTTGCTCCAAAATTGATTGTAAAAACGAAGACATTCGTCGTAGTTTTTGGAGATGAAATGGCGTGCTCCCAGTTCACTTAGATAATTTAGGGAGCCTCCGTAACAATCTTTGAGCCTATCAATTTCGTCAGTGAACTTTTTATGTGTGACAATGACAGAAAATTTAATCCCCTGAATTCCTAGAGCCTTATGCGGGCTATAGATGTACATTAGTTTTTCTTGTATTCCTAATGTTCTTGAAAGTTCCTTTCCGTTTACGCATAAGGCCTCGTCCAATATAACCCATTTTCCTGCATCTAGAAGTTCTTGAATGCCGTTTATGACATTTTGATTGAAATAAACGCTTGTCGAGTTGATGGGAGAGGTGAACCAGAATGCTTCGCAGTCCGAATTTATAAGGGGACTGATGTCAAAATTTTGATTGAAGTCGGGAATGAATTCGTTAAAAACGTGGTAGGAGACTTTTAAATCGTCTAGGCAGGTCTGTACCGTAAAGTATGCTGGCGCAATGATTCCTGTTTTTAAATTTCTTTGTGAAAGGGATACTGCGATTGTTACAATCGAATGGGTGCTTTGTGAAAAGGCAAAACCTTGGGATTCATAGAAATCTTCGCTAGAAAAGCCTAATTTGTTTGCGATGCTTTTCTTGATGGATTCAGGAAGATAATATTGATAGTCAAAAATATCCTGTACGGATTCGTATTTGAGGATATCTTTGAGTTTTGCCTTGTATTCGGAGCCGGAATTCCAGTAAGATAGATTTACAGACTGCGTTTCTTTTGACAGGGCTTTTGATGCCTTGTCAAGTTCCATTTCTATTTCGTAGTTAGTCATTTAAATTAAACCGAATACGGCGTCGAGTCCGGTTGCGTCCAGGACTTCCCTGAAATTATCGCCGATATTGATGAGCTGCATGTTTCCCTGTTTCTTTTTTAAGGCCTTGAATGTTGAAAGTAATACTCGGATTCCTGCCGAGGATACATAATCGCATTCTTTGAAATCCATGATTAGCGAGTTTACCTTTTCGATGTGAGCTGCAATTTCTTCTGCGAGTTTGGGCGAGGTGAGGGTGTTCAGCTCGCCAGAAAGAGCAATTGTCATTTCAGCATCGTTCAAAACAGTTCTAAGTTCCATTCTAGGCTCCGTATTATATTTTAGTAAAAAAATTGTGAAAAGAATTAAAACAGATGTTTCCACTGGAATCCGACCGAATAGAATATCCATTCCCTGCCGCTGTAGGTCATTAGGGGCTCGTATTCCACGTCTTTGTATTTTTCGCGGAAACTTCTGCGGGATTCAAAATCAAAAAGCACATAAAGTTTGTCTTTCTTGCTGAACGTGATTTCTGCCATGGGCCAAATGTCGATGGTCATAAAGTCGCCCTTGTAGTTTGATGAATAGTCGCCGAAATCGCTGGACTCATAATGGCCCGAAAGCGTGGTGCCGACGCCGATCATCGAAAGTTTCAAAGGCATCTGGTAGCCTACAAAGTATTCTTGTTCGTACACCCAGCCGCTCGCCAAGCCGTCGGAGGCCTGCCATAGCCAAACATCGCTGTCGGTGCCAGTCAATTTCTGGTAGCCGGCTTTGTAGGTGGCTGTCGCTACAACGTGGTGCCAGTCGCCTTCCCAGAGGGCGGCAAGGTCGAACATAAAGCAGCCGCTGACCCAGCCGTACAAGTACCAGTGCGCAAAGGGAGTCATGTCCTTGTATTCAGGCTCTGCTGCATTGTATGCAGCCATGCCTTGGAATAAATCGAATGCGTTCCAGCCGGTTCCTGCCGTGCCGCCGATGGCTAGCTCCAAAAAGGCAATGGGCGATACGGTGATGGATGCTACAGGCGCAATGGTTATCGGCGAAACTTCCAACCCCGCGCTAAATGTCACATGGTTGTCGGCGGTGAATTCGTCGTCGCCACGCAAGAAGGGGAGCGTGTATGCTGCGTCGAATTCAGCAACGGCCTCGATTCCGTCGTAAGGACCGCTGATTCCTGTGACGTGGCTTGCACCGCGGTGGTGTTCCACTTCGGGGTAGTAGGCGGCAGATACCGTAGACGAAATTTCCCAAGGGGATTTTTCTTGAGTGGCTTTTTCCGGTGCTTCCTCTGCGAAAAGCTGGTTGCCTACGCAAAGTACGGCTGCGAATGCAAAAAATGCTTTTTTCATGCTTTCCCCTCCAGAACGTTAGAATGACATTTTTCCTTTGAAAGTGACGCTGCTGAAATCGCGGTATTCGCCGTACAGACCTTCCTTGCCGTCGGGGCCTTCCAAGTACAGGTCTCCAATCAGGCTAAGCGTAATGGCATCGGTCAGCTTGTAGTCCAGTTCCAGTTCGCTTGCCGTAGAAAAATCCCATAAGTCCAATGCACCCGAGGCCATAATGGTGAGCGTTTCGTTCAGGATAGATTTTTCGATACTCAGGGTGGCCTGGTGCTCAAACTGTTTCCGCTCAAGGTCGCTATCGTGATCGATTACGCCATCTGCAACATACTGAGCCGTAATAGTCCAGCCTCCGCTAGGAGTCCAGTCAAGTCCGGCAAGGCCTAAAACTTGATTCTTTCTCTTGCTTGCAGGGCGCGAGTCTTCCGAATACTTAAAGAGTTGACTGTTGACATCTGTTTGGAAGTGCCTCTTTGGGAAATAGGCGCCTTCAAGACGGAATACGAAATCTCCGGCAGGAATCGCTGCATCGGCTCCGATCATGTACATACGCTTGTATTCACCAGTCACATCGATTGTGTAGCTGGTTGCAGGCATATCTTCGCCATCGCCAAAAACAATATTGGGGTTGTATCGGATTAACGGGAGGTCATCCCAACCATAGAATCCGTACAGCGACAAATCTGCGACCGAAGTGTATGAGCTTGCGCGAAGTGCGAGTTCGCTCTTCGAAAGCCTTTTTTCAGGAAGTTCAAAGTTGTCGTATTTTTCTGGATAATTGATCCCGATGCCATCCACTTCCTCCGGGAATATGCGTGAATGCAGTGGATTTCCCTTGGCAAGTGGCAGAATGCTTGGCGTAAAGAACGGAATCCAGTAGGCATCCACCTGCGTCTTGTCTGTCAGTAAGGAAAGGCGCACGGCGTCTACACCTAGCTTGGATTCGCTGTAGTCGGCTGCAACTACATTTGTTTCGTCTCGCGGATTCAATACGTCTGTAATCTGGATGTCGTCGGCCTTGCCCCATGAAACAACTTGGCGACCGATACGGAGTGCAAGCATTTCGCCCTTCCAGTCGATATAGGCTTCGCGGAGTTTTAAGGCGAAGGTGCCGTCATCGGCAACGAATGCGGATGAGCCGTTTGTCGATTGTGTGCCTAAGGCGTCGTGGACAATCTGGGCGTTCACATAGACCATGGCTTCGTCCAGGTACGATTTGATTGTGCCGTCGAAAGTGGTTTGGCCGAGTAGAAAGTCACCCTTGTTGTGGTGAGCGTTCGGAAGTCCTACCCCGGCCTGCGAGGTTAGGCTACCCAAGAAGACTGTTTCTTGGGCGCAAATGGTTGCAGCAAGGGCTAAGCTGAGTGCGGTAAATCGTTTCATGCTTTCTCCTTTTCTTTGCCATACGGTTTTGACACTTGCAGAAGTGCGGGCGTAATCGTATAGTCGGCGAGCAAGGCGCTTGAAAGGCCGACAATAATCAACAGGCCGAGCACCATCAAGAAACGCAAGGGGCTAAACAGGTAAACGCCGAACATCGCACACAGAATCAACGTGGTCAGGAACATCGAAGCCCCGATTTCGCGGAAGGTCGCTTCCATCGCCTTCGGTAGAGAACCACATTCTTCGTATCGGACTTTCAAGTGTGTGGTCAAGTGGATTGTGTCGTCTACGGCAATACCCAGCACCAAGGGCATCACGGTGACAGTGCTAAAGTCCAGCGCAAAGTCAAAGTATCCCATGACACCGCCCACCAAAATGACAGGGGCCACGTTCGGAATCATGCTGATAATTCCAAGCTTGAAACTGGAGAATGCAAGCATCAGCATGATGGCGATAATGATGAGCGAAAAACCGAAGGATTTCAGGCCGCCAAAAACAATGCGGTTGCTCATTTCGGAATAGCGGATCATGTCGCCAAGCAGTGTGCATTGGGCGTTCGGGAACAGTTCGGCGAGTTTAGCCTTTAAGGCGTTCATGTTTTGGAGCGCTTCTTCGGTGGCGAACTGAGTCATGTCCACGCTGACTTCTGTAATTCTGAATTCTTCGTCCATCGTTTCGCTAAAGTCTTCGTGCATTTCGATAGACGAAAGTTCCATCAGCTGCGCAAGCACGTATTCGTCTTCGGGAACGGCGTAAAGCGAATCTTTGCCTTCGTTCAAGGCGCGATTCATTTCTTTCAAGATGCTTGTCGCCGAGGTCACGCGCGGCTTTCCACCCGACCACTTGGTAAGCGAAAGGGAGCCTACGTAATCTTCGAGTTCCAAAAGTGCTTTCATGTTTTCGGGCTTCTTGAATGCGCCTTCTTCGTCAAAAGAGATCATGATGGAATAGCTGTACTGGTTTCCGAGCTTAGTCTTTAGCATTTTCTTGATTTCTTGCACATAGGGAACCTTGTCGCCCGAAATACTCAGGTAGTCCAGTTGCGCCGTAATCTTGAACATTCCCGGAATAAATGCTGCAATAATCAGGGCTGCAGCCACAATAAAGGGCCTTTTTCTTTTATAGACGAGATCGGACCAGGCTGAAAACACCTTGTCCAGTTTTGTCGCTCCGTCTTTGCTAGTAGTATCGGGCACACCGTTCTTGCCGAACGACAGTAGAATTGGAATCAGGATTGTTACATAGAGGTAAATCGCGAGCACCACAAGGGCTGCGGCTTTACCCATCCATACAAGGGGTTTCATGTCGACAAACAGGAAACTGATAAACGAAGCCATGGTCGTAAGCACCGTAAACAGGACCGGCCAACCACATTCTTCGATGCATCTGATAGCTGATTCTTTACGGATGCCGGTGCGTCTAAATTGCAACTTGAACATGTTTATATAATGTACCGAATAGCCAACGGCTAATGCCATGCCCAGAACGACTGGCAAAGTGACAAGCGTTGAATCGGCCTTTACTCCGAAAAGAGCCATGCCGCCAAATACCGAGGCAATGGCGCTGAGGGTAGTGATTGCCGGAACGAAAACGCCAAAGAAATTGCGCAAGAAAAGTGCCAGGAATAAAAGCATCACGCCGATGCTACATAGCACCCTAATGCCGTATTCGGGGATTTCGTAACGGTCTTCGCAGGCGCTGTCGAACGGGATTCC
>JAEEGL013892248.1_pt1 | contig 23117 bp, 15 predicted proteins | sample 9134231 | NCBI WGS metagenome assembly JAEEGL01 (sample SAMN16246548, study PRJNA631951) | gut metagenome | biome: gut microbiome; feature: rumen; material: fiber-attached | host: Bos | place: Iran: Karaj | collected 2018-10
TAACAATTGGTGCTTGTATATAATGAAATATAAATATCGGTGCTAGAAAACGGATATAATTTATTCCTTTATTAGTATTAAAAATAAATTTAAGTATTTTATTAGGAAATAATTCAATAAAAATAGTGGCAGGTATTCCTATTAATAGAGAAAAAAAACATGCTTGTTTAATTTTTCTTTTAGTATAATCATATTTTTTTAAATTATAATTTTTACTTACAATTGGTAAAAGTGCTTGTGATATAGCACTTGAAAAAAAAGACGGTAATAATATTAGTTGTAATACATAGCCATTGATAATTCCATATTCTTCAATAATAAAAGAATTTGGATAGAATTTAAGAAGTATAGTGGATATTATAATTGGTTCTAAAAAATGGCCAAAATTACCAATTAATCGACTACCAGTTGTTGGAAGGCTAATTGCAAGCACATCTTTTATTTCGTGGTACTTTATGTAAAAATAACTTTTATTTAATTTGAATTTTTTTGGTATTAAAATGAGAAAAATAATAATAGAAGTAAGTTCACTAAAAATATTAGTTATTATTAAAAAACTAATAGCTAATTCTAATCCATATTTTAAACAAATTGGAATACCTATAATAATAATTATTAATCTAATAATATCTTCGGCAATATTAGTAATAACATGAGGAAACATTCGCTGTTTACCAAAAAAATATCCTCTTAAAATTGATGAAATACTTATAAATGGTAAAACCAAACTAGTGCAAATAAGAGCATATGTACATCTATTATCATGTAAAAGATTGTTTGCAATATACTTACTACTGATAAGCATAAATATGATTAAAAAAATATTAATTATGGTAGAAATTAAAGCAGTTTTAAAAATGATCTTTTTGTTATCCATATTTCCTGCAGATACAATTTTCGAAATAGCTGTTGGAAAACCTAGTTGTGAAATAGTAATTAAAAGCATAAATGTAGGCATTATAAGATTATATAAACCAATACCTTCAGTACCAATCATTCTAGTAATGACTATTTTTATTAACATACCAAGAATTTTAGTAATAAATCCTCCAATAGTTAAAATAATAGTTGATTTTATTAAAATATTTTTATTCATATTAAATTATATAAATTAATTTTTATTTTATTATAAATATTGGAATTTATATTTACATTTTGTATAATAGAATAGGTGATAATATGTTAAAAGTAGAAAATGTTAGTAAATATTATGACGACTTTTTAGCAGTTGATAATTTATCATTTGAAGTAAATAAAGGTGAAATATTTGGACTACTTGGAGTTAATGGAGCTGGTAAAACTACTACATTTAGAATGATTATGGGATTACTTGATATAAGTAGTGGTAATATTACTTTAGATGGTAAAAAAATAGATTATAATGTTACTGATAAAATAGGTTATTTAACAGAAGAAAGAAGTTTACTCACTAAGCTCACTGTTAAGCAACAGTGTTATTTTATTGGTAAATTAAAAAATATGGAAGATGATAAAATAGAAAAAAGATTAAATGAATTATTAAAATTATTTAATATTGAAGAATATAAAGATAAAAAAATAAAAGAATTATCTAAAGGTAATCAACAAAAAATACAATTTATAACAGCTATTTTAAATGAACCTAAATTATTAATATTAGATGAACCTTTTTCAGGACTTGATCCAATTAATATTGAACTATTTAAACAGGAAATATCTAATTTATCAAAAAAAGGTAGTGCTATTATTTTTTCATCACATCGTATGGAACATGTAGAATTATTTTGTAAAAAATTGTTAATTTTATTAAAAGGAAAAACAGTTTTAGAAGGGAATTTGGGTGACATAAAAAAGAATTATCGTAAGAAAAATATTATTATTAAAGGTGATATAGATATAGATAAAATAAAAAATATAGATGGTGTTGAAGAAATAATTCAAAAATCTGATGAATATGAAATTAAAATATCTAGTTTAGAAGTTTCTAATAAAGTATTTAAAGCAATAAGTAAAAATAAAAATATTACTAAATTTGTAGTAGAAGAACCATCATTAAATGAAATATTTATATCTAAAGTAGGTGAAGCTTATGAGTAGTAAACTAAATTATTTAATCGGTGTAAGTTTGAAACGAAAAATTAAAACAAAATGGTTTTTATTTGTTAATATAATACTTTTATTTATTATTGTAGCACTTATAAATATTGATGCTATTATTAATGCTTTTGGTGGAGATTTTAATAAAAATAAAAATATTTTTATTGTTGATAACACTAATATTTCATATGATATACTGAGTGAGCAACTAGATAGTGTTGCTAAATCTATGGATTATGAAGATGATTATTTTATCACTAAAAAAATAGAAAATAGATTAAACAATTATGATAGCATTATTAATGAAAAAGATAATAATATTGTTATCATAATTGATGAAAATAATAAAAGTGTAGTTAATTTTAAAATAATATCTAATAGTTTTATAGATACAATAGATTATCAATTAATAACACAAGCTTTAGTTAATACTAAAGCAACACTTGTAATAAATAAATTAGAACTAACAGAAGAAGAATTAAAACTGGTTTATGCTGATACTAATATTGAAAGAATTATTTTAGATGAAAATAAGAAAAGTGAAGAAGAAAATATGCAACGAATTATAGTAACGGTGTTTCCAGCTATAATATTACCATTTTTCTTGTTAATTATTATCTTATTTCAAATGATTGGTGCAGAAGTAAATGATGAAAAATCTACTAAATCAATGGAAATAATAATTTCTAATGTATCACCAACAACACATTTGTTTTCTAAAATTGTAGCTGGTAATTTATTTGTTTTAATTCAAGGATTATTGTTAGTGTTATATGCAATATTAGCATTTATAATTCATAATTTCATTGGAAATAGTATAGATAGCGGCTTAATGGGACAAGTTAGTAGTATATTTAATGATATAATGAATAGTTCGTTTGGTTCTAAGATAATTTATATTATTCCATTAACACTAATTTTAATTATTTTAACATTTATGGCATATTCAGTTCTTGCTGGAGTATTCGCATCTATGACAACTAATTCTGAAGATTTTCAACAAGTGCAGACACCAGTGATGTTAATTTCGTTAATTGGTTACTATTTAGCTACAATGGCAGGTATTTTCGAAGGATCAATTATTATACGTATTTTGTCATATTTTCCACTTATATCAGCTATTTTATCTCCATCACTTTTGGTGCTTGAACAAATTGGTATAGTAGATGTTATAATTTCTATTGCAATTATGATTTTAACATTGATAATTTTGATAAAATATGGGCTTCGTATTTATAAAGTAGGTATTCTTAATTATTCATCTACTAATATTTGGAAAAAAATATTTAAAGCTATGAAAAAATGATTTACATTTTTTCTTTTTTTTTGTAAAATAAAGAGTAGAGTATAGGATAGTAATGATAAATATTCTTGAGGTGATTTTATGAAGAAAAAGGGATTTACGTTAATAGAATTATTAGCAATAATTGGTATACTTGCTGTTGTTTCACTTATTGCAGTACCTATAGTTTTAGGTATTTTAAAAAATGCTAGAAAAAATTCTTATCATAGAACAGTTGATTATGTTGAAAAATCGGCTGAATTATTTCATAAAAACAATTTTGATGCATTTAATAAAAGTGTAGATGCGAATGGAAAATATACAGATCGTTTATTATTTTCCTGTAAAGATACTAAATGTATTACCACAACATCAGGAGAAATTAATACATTTTCATTTACCGCAAGTGTAGGTGAAGGTTATTTAGTTTTATATAGAAATGGTACTATGGAATATGCTCTTACGAATAATGAATTTTGTGTAACAAAATTATTAACAGATAAAAAGTCTACAATTACAGAAGGTAATTGTGCTGATATTTCATTAGCAAACGATGTGACACCACCAATTATTGAGAGTTTATCTTCAAGTAGTACATCAAAAAGCATAAAAGTTATAATTAATGCTCGTGATAATGAATCAGGAATTTTAGGTTATAGTTGTAGTATAGATGGTGTTAATTATTCTGAAATGTCTGATAGTCCAATTTGTGAGTATCAAAATCTTGAAACTGGTAAATACATTGTTTATGTAAAGGTTTATAATAATAACTATGGTCAAGAAGGTACTACTGATAAAGAAACAGTTTCGGATGATTCAATAGAAGTCGCAACTATTCCGATTGACATGCCAGAGATAATAGTAAATCCAAAGAATGATTGGGCGCAAGCTAAGGTAGTTACTATTAAAGAATCAGGAATTAATGGTGTCTCAACATATTATAGTATAGATGATGTAAATAATTGGATTGAAGGTAATACAGTAGTAGTAACAGAAAATGATACTGAAGTGTTTGCAAAATATAGTGATGGTGTTAATACAGTTCAAGCAAGTAGCTATATGGTTAATAAAGTAGATAGAACAGCACCAACATTGGTTTTAAATGTTTCTTTTGCTCCAAAAATGATTTCTGTAAATAGTGTAGCTAGTGATTCACAAAGTGGAATATATGGTTATCAATTTGGAATTAGTTCTGATGGTGGAGTATCATGGCAAATGTCAGATATTCAACAAGAAAATACATATGTGTTTAGAAATTTAAATGTAGGAATACATGATGTAAAGGTAATTACTTATAATAATGCATATAATAATACAAATGATGAGTATAAGAATTATGAATTAGGTACTAAGACAGAAATTTATCCAGGTATTGTTGCAACAAATTGTTCTGAACCAATAATAACTTTAGATGATTATAATTTTGAGTGGGTTCAATATAGAACGGCAAAAATTGATTATGGAAATATTAAAGAATGTATTGGTTCATATGCAATATATGATGATAATAATATCAAAATTGATAGTGGAAATACTTCAAATGTAAAAATTGAAACTAATAATACTATAGTTAAGGCTACTAATACTTCTGGAGATATTTCTTCTCTCACAACATCAAGAAGAATTGTTAATATAGATTCAACAGCTCCAACATCATCTACCAATGCAATTGATTTGATAGATCATGGTATTCATATTGTTGCTTATGGATATGATGCAGAAAGTGATATTGCAATGTATAGCTTTAGTATTGATAATGGTACAACATGGACTGATTGGCAAGAAAGTAATATATATACATTTAATAATCTTGCACTTACTTCATATCCAGTTAAGACAAGAGTTTGGAATGGTACTTTTGGTAGCCCAGGTGCTACTATTGGAAAAGGAGTCCTTGAATCAACTACTACGACAGTAACAGTTGGTAGTTGCACGCCACCAACATTTACATTTGTAAATAATGATGCTAACATTTGGACACAATCTAAAATGATAAAAATAAATAAACCAAATGGTTTTACTGCATCTTATAAACTTGATAGTAGTAATACATTTGTTGATGGTGATACTGTAAATATAACTGTTAATGGTCAAGAAATTACTGCTAAGGTAAGTGATGGTGTTAATGTATGTAATGCAACAAATTCTTTAAAAGTAGTTAATATAGATAGAACAGCACCAACTGTTTCTGTACATTCATCTATTAAGAAAAGTGTTAATGAAAATACTATTATTGTAGTAGCTGCTGGATATGATTTGGAAAGTGATATTGCTATGTATAATTTTAGTAAAGATGGTGGTGCAACATGGACTGGATGGCAAAGTGAAAAAATGTATGAATTTACTAATTTAGTAGTTGGAACTTATTACTTTAAAACAAAAGTATATAATGGTACATATGGAACAGTAGGAGCAACTGAGGAATATGGTGTTCTTGAATCTGATACTTCTATTGTTGATATTGCTGCTACATGTCCTGTGCCAGAATTTACTTTTACGCCTACAACAGAATATGCTCAATCAAGGACAGTAACAATTGATTATGGTGATGTGGTTGGATGTATTGGTACATACAGTAAAGATGGAGGCTCATATCAATCAGGTAATACTGTAGTATTCACTGATAATGGATACGTAACTGCACGAAATGTTAATTCAGCGGGAGTAATTGTTGATGATACTTTAAATTTAGTAGGAATAGATTCCGTAACACCAACAGCAACTCTTTCATTGTCCTCTGGTGGTAGTGCTATAAGTTCAGGTGATGTTGTTAGTTCAAAGGTAGTTGCAACTCTTAATTGCACGACAACTGGTGAAAGTGGTATTGCTTCATATTATATGGTTGCAACTGATTCTTCTAATAATACGATAAAAAGTTCTACATCTTCTACTCTAAATTTTACTCCTTCAATTGGTGAAAATACTATTACTGGATATTGTACAAGTGGTTCTGGAATGCAAAGTAATACCGCAATTGCTACTGTAACGAAACAGTCAGGTTATTCAAATTGTACTGATGTTAAAAATTATTGTTCATCTCAATGTGCTGGTGTTGTAAATGGTCAAGAATCATGCAAGGCAAATTGTACTGAGACGGTAGCTGCTAATAATGGTTTGGAATGTCCAACTTCAACATCAGATAGTGGTGGTGGAAGTTCAAGTACAACTGAATATTGTATGGCCGGTGGTGGATATCCAGTTTCTGGGATTGCAGAAGCTGGCGATGATTTGTGTGGTGGACAATGCGTTCTCACATCGTGTGATACTCCAAGTGGTATTACTAAAGATGTTAATTGCTGTGCACCAAGTGGTGCAACATGTTCTGGCACACCTGGTGGATACTGGAGCTGTACGTGCTCAGTATTATGTCAAGTTTAATAAAGGAATTATTAATTCCTTTTTTCTTTACTAAAAATATTCTAAAATGTTATAATAAATATAAATAGATAGAGGCGGAATATGGTATTTTCAAGTATAACTTTTTTATTTTATTTTTTACCTATATTATTATTGTTTTATTTTATAGTTCCATCTAAATTTAAAAATTTAGTATTATTAATATTTAGTTTATTATTTTATTTTTATGGAGAATCTAAATATATTATTATATTACTTTTATCATGTATTATGAATTATATATTTGGTAGAATAATAGGAAAAAATAGAAAAAAATCTATATTAATTGTTTCAATTATTCTTAATCTAGGATTACTTATTTATTTTAAATATACTAATTTCTTTATTGATAATTTAAATAATTTATTTAATTTAAACATTAATGCTTTAAATGTTATTATGCCTATTGGTATTAGCTTTTTTACTTTTCAAACACTTAGTTATGTTGTAGATGTATATAGAGGTGATGTTAAAGCTTCTAAAAGTTTTATATCATTTGCTTGTTATGTTAGTTTATTTCCTCAATTAATTGCTGGTCCAATAGTTAGATATGCAGATATAGAAAAGGAATTAAAAGAACGTAAGACAAGTTTTAAACTATTTGCTAGTGGTATTAGAAGATTTATTATAGGTCTTTCTAAAAAAGTATTGATTGCTAATGTAATAGGGGAAATGATTAAAGTTTTATTTGCTCTTAATACTCCAAGTATAGTTTCTTATATTTTTATAGCTTTTGGATTTACTATACAATTATATTTTGATTTTAGTGGTTATAGTGATATGGCAATTGGTCTTGGAAAAATGTTTGGTTTTAATTTTTTAGAAAACTTTAATTATCCACTTATTTCTACTTCTATAACTGAATTTTGGAGAAGATGGCATATTTCTCTTTCTAGTTTTTTTAGAGATTATGTTTATATTCCTTTAGGAGGAAATAGAGTAGGTAAAATACGCCATTATATTAATATTTTAATTGTTTGGTTACTTACTGGATTTTGGCATGGAGCTAGTTTTAATTTTATAATATGGGGATTATTTTTTGCTTTCTTTTTAATATTAGAAAAATTATTCTTTAAAAAATTTCTTGATAAACATAAAATAATTGGACATATATATACTATTATTTTAGTTGTAATTAGTTTTATAATATTTAGTGTAGATGATTTAAGTAGTTTTATAGATTTTATGAAAAATATGCTTGGATTTGGTAATATTCCATTTATTAATTTTGAAACTATTTATTATATTAAAAATTATTTATTTGTTATTATATTATCTATTATATTTGCAACTCCAATTGTTAAAAATATAGTTTTAAAATATAAAAATAATAAAATTATTTCTATATTAGATATTTTTGTATTTATGTTTTTGTTTATATTAGTAGTATCATTTTTAATTGATGCATCATTTAATCCATTTTTATATTTTAGATTTTAGGAGGTTTTATGAAAGATAAAATACTTACAATATGTTTTATTACATTTATATCTTTTTTCTTTATTATTGGTTTCTTTATTAAAGATAAAGAAGTTTCATATACTGAAAGAAGAAAATATAATTTATTTCCTAAGACTAATTTAGATAGTATTATAAGTGGTAAATGGATGGATGAATTTGATAATTATGTATTAGATCAGTTTCCGTTTAGAGAAGAATTTAGAAATATAAAAGCTTTATCTCAAAAATATATCTTTAGAAAAATAGAAAATAATGGTTTCTTTATTAAAGATAATGTTATATATCAAACTGAATATCCACTTAATGAAAGAAGTATAAATTCATTTGTATATAAAATGAATACACTATATGATACTTATTTAAAAGGTATGAATGTATATTATACTATTGTACCTGATAAAAGTTATTATTTAGATCCTAATTATTTAAAAATGGATTATGATAAATTATTTTCAATTATTAAATCTGATATGAATGAGAAAATGCAGTATATTGATATTACTAATTTATTATCTATTGATGATTATTATTTAACTGATACACACTGGATGCAAAATAGAATAGGTGAAGTAGTTAGAAAATTAAGCTCAGTTATGTCTTTTAAAATAGATGAATCTTATGAAGAAAAAACTTATTATCCATTTTATGGAGTATATTATGGTCAAGCTGCTTTAAAAACAAAACCAGATACTATTTATTATTTATATAACGAAGCTATTAAGAATGCTAAAGTTGAAGATATGGAAAGTGATTTAAAAGAAGTATATGAAGAATCATCACTTGGAAAAATGGATTCATATGATGTATTTTTATCTGGTACAACACCTTTAATAACAATAACTAATCCATTATTAAAAGAAGGAAAAGAATTAATTATTTTTCGTGATTCATTTGCAAGTACCTTAGCTCCACTTTTAATAAATGGTTATAAAAAAATTACTTTAGTTGATTTAAGATATATAGATCCTAGTAAGTTAGATGAACTTCTTAACTTTAATAATCAAGATATTTTAATTATTTATAATACTATTATGATTAATAATAGTGAAGCAATAAGAGTTTAATCTTATTGTTTTTTTTTAGTATTTTTTGTATAATTTTAGTGGTGAGATTTTATGAAAAATAAAGGAAAATTAATTTTAATTACAATTTTATCAATTTTATCTAGTATGTGTTTTACTATAAGTGTTAGTAAAAAATTTGTATTTTCTTATGACTGGACTTTAATGACAATACTTTTCTTTATTTTCTTTATTGTATATAAAAATAGTTTTAAAGATAAAAAAATAATTTTTAAATTATTATCATTAATCTTTGGTATATTTATGGTTATTGGTGAAACATTTGATAGAGTTGGTAATTTTAGTTTAATATTTCATAATTTCTTTACTATTTTATTTACTATTTGTAAAATATTTGGATTTGCTTCTATATTTTGTTTATTAGTGAATAAAGTATATGATTTCTTTGAAAATTTAAAATATAAAAATAATAAAAATAAAATAATTAATTTTATATTTGAAAAACATAGTATTATAATGCCTTGTTTAATATTATTACTATTTTATTTACCATATATTATTAGTTTTTATCCAGCAATTCTTTCTCCTGATCCTAGTAATCAAATAAGACAGTTTTTTCATATAGAAACTAATTATTTAAATTATTCAGTTCTTTTAGATCCTAATGTTTATATTACTAGTCATCATCCAGTATTACATACAGTAATTCTTGGTGGATTAACTAAATTAGGTACTTTAATGGGAAGTGCTAATTTAGGTTTATTTATGTATACTATTTTACAAATGAGTTTATTAATATTTACTTTAAGTTATACTATAAATTATATGAAAAAACTTAAAGTTCCTTATATGTATAGAATTATTATTTTAGCTATCTATGCACTTGTTCCAGTATTTCCTTTTTATGGAATGTCTGCTCTTAAAGATGTAGTTTTTAGTTGTTTAACTATTCTTTATACAATTAAAATATTTGATTATATCCGTTTTAAATCAATATATAAATTAAAAGATTATATTATATTATCAGTTTTAATGCTTTTAATTATGATGACAAGAAATAATGGTATTTATGCGATTTTATTTACTATGCCACTTGTTATTATATTTATTAAAAATAATAGAATTAAAAATACTATTATGACAGTATCAGTAATATTTTTATATTTAATTTATGGTAAATTTTTAGTTTTTCTTAAAATAACACCTGGTAGTGTTAGAGAAAAATATTCAATTCCATTTCAACAAACTGCAAGATATGTAAAATATTATGATAATGAAATAAGTGATGAAGATAAAGAAATAATTGATAAAGTTTTAGGATATGATACTTTAGCTAAAAGATATAATCCTGTTAAATCTGATCCAGTAAAAAATGAATTTAATAAATATGCTACTAGTGAAGATTTAAGTAATTATTTTAAAGTATGGTTTAAATATTTATTTAAAAGACCAAATGTTTATATAGAAGCAACACTTCATAATACATATGGATATTTTTATCCTAATGCTTCAAATTGGTATATTTATACCGCATATGATGAAAGATTAAAAGATAGTGGTATAGATTATCATTTCAATGATTTTGAGGGCTCTAGAGCTGTTTTAACAGGTTATGGAGAAAGTTTTATGTATTATCCAGTTGTTGGATGGATTTGTAATATTGCTATTAACGTATGGATATTTATGATGATAGTTAATTTCTTAATTCATAAAAAATTATACAAATATTTAATATTTGTAATGCCTAATTTGTCATTAATACTTACATGTTTTGCATCGCCTGTTAATACATATTTTAGATATACTATTGGTTTTGTATTTGCAACACCGATTATGTTATGTATATATTTTCATTTAGCTAAAAATGGGGGAGAAGTTAATGAAAAAGTTTAGTACTTTTAAACTATTTTTATTTATTTTATGTATTGTATTTCTTTGTACATTCTTAATTCCTACTGGTGAATTTAAAAACGGAGAATTTTTATTACATGATAAAAATGCAATTGGTTTATTTGGTTTTGGTAGTAAATTAATAAATTCTTTTGCTTATTTAATACCATATGCTCTAATGATATTAATAGTAGGTGGCTTTTATGGTATTTTAAGTAAAACTGGTGCTTATGGTTATTTAATAGAAAAAGTAGTTAATAAATTTAAAAATAAAGAAATTAAATTTATTCTTTTTCTAATTATAAGTTTAATTTTATTATCATCATTTGTAGGATTAACATATATATTTATTTTAATTGTTCCTATTCTTATTACTATTTTATTTAAAATGGGATTTAATAAAATAACTATTTTTGCTTCAACATTTGGATCAATTTTAATTGGTAATATGTGTGCTATATATAGTAATAGTATAAATCATTATATAATCAAATATTTTTATTTAAATAGTAATGATCATATTGTATTTAGAATTATATTTTTATTATTAATTATATTTTTCTTTAGTGCATATATTATTAATCGTATTAATAAAGATAAAGAATTATTAAAAAAAGAATTATATATAAATATTAATATCAAAAGAAAAATAATACCACTTATTATTATTGTAAGTTTCTTTATTATTTTATTAGTACTTGGAATGCTTAAATGGTCTGAATTCTATCATATCAATTATTTTAATGAATTACATGAAAATATTAATTCTTATGAATTTATACCATATATATTTGGTAATATTAATCCATTTGGATATTTTGATATTACTTCATTTATAATAATAGTTGTTATAATGTCTATTATTATAGGATGGATATATAGTTTATCATTTAGTACATTTATTGATAGTTTTAAAGATGGTATGAGAAGATTTTTACTTCCGGCCTTTTATGCTAGTTTAGCTGGCGTAATAGCTATTATAATAGGAAATAGTAATACAATATTTATGACAATTAGTAATTTTTTACTTACTTTGTTTAAGGGTGCAGAAATTGTTATGATGCCAATTGTTAGTTTTATTGGTGGTATTTTCTATAATGATTATGATAAATTTATAAGTTCTATAGCTTTGATATCTGAAAATATAATACCTGATACTACTAAGTATCCAGTGGTAGCTTTTATAAGTGAATGTTTTTATGGTTTATCTAAATTTATGTTACCAACTAGTATGATATTAGTTGTAGGTCTTAGTATGCTTGATATTCCTATTAGTAAATGGCTTAAATATATATTTAAATTTATAATAATATTTATAATTATTAGTACAATATTTATATTATTAATAAATAAATTTTATTAAATTAAATTATAATAGACTTTATATCTTTTTTTTGATATAATTAACTAGTCTTTTAACTTAAACAGAAAGGAGAAATTATGAGTAAAATTAAAATATTCAGTTTAGGTGGACTAAACGAATTAGGTAAAAATATGTATGTAGTTGAAGTTGACGAAGATATTTTTATATTTGATGCTGGTCTTAAATATCCAGATGATAAATTATTAGGTGTTGACTATATTTTACCTAATTATAACTATATAAAAGAAAATAAAAAACGTGTTAAAGGTATATTTATAACACATGGTCACAATGAACAAATGGGAGCACTTCCTGATATTATTAGAGACATACCAGAAATAAAAGTATATGCAACTGCATTTACTTTAGAAATAATTAAAGAAGAATTAAATGAAGAAAATATAACTGATCAAGGTTTAGTATGTATTAAACCACATCAAAAGCTTTCATTTGGAAAAAATAGTATTTTTCCAATTAGTTTAACACATTCAGTACCAGATACTGTTGGATATGTATTATATACTGAAGATGGAGCTATTTTCTATACTGGTAATTTTGTTTTTGATCCTAAAATGATAGGTAATTATAAAACAGATATTGGCAAATTAGCATACGTTGGTAAACAAGGAGTTTTATGTTTACTTAGTGAATCTTTATATGCTGATAAAAAAGGATTTACTTCACCAAATCATAGAACATCATCAGTTATTCGTGAAACTTTAATTAAACATGATGGTCGTATATTATATAATGTATCACAAGCACAGTTATATCGCCTTCAAGAATTATTTAATGAAATTATTCAATTTGATCGTAGAGTAGTAATACTTGGTAAAAAATTAGAACAACTTGTATTTAAAGCTATTGATTTACATTATCTTGATTTTGATAAAAATAGAATAGGGTCATTAAAAGAAATTAATAATCCAGGTACAATAGTAATTATTTCTGATGATAGAGAAAAACCTTTTTCTAATATTAAACGTATTATTAAAGGGTATGATAAATTTATTAGAATTAGTGAAGAAGATACAGTTGTATTTGCATCCCCAGTATATGATGGAATGGAACTTACAGCTACTAAAGTTTATGACCAAATAGCTCAAATAGGAGCAGAACTTGTTATTATTGCTTCTAAAAAATATATTGGTTACCATGCATCTAGTGAAGATTTAATGTTAATGATTAATTTAATGAATCCAAAATATTATTTTCCAGTTGCTGGTGAATATCGTCATCAGGTTGCTAATAGTAAAGCAGCACTTGCTCTTGGCATGCCAAAAGAAAATATTATTCTTAATTTAAATGGTCAAGTAGCTACTTTTGAAAATGGAAAACTAATAGAAACTGGTGAAAAAGTACCTGTTGATGAATTATTAGTAGATGGTAAATCATCAGGAGATATTGGAGATTTAGTTATTAAAGATCGTGAAATGTTAAGTGATAATGGTATTGTTATTGTAAGTGCTAGTATTGATAAACAAACTAAAAAAGTACTTGCAGGTCCAGAAATACTTACAAGAGGATTTATATATGTTAAAGATAGTGTTGATTTAATAAAAGAAGCAGAAAAAATATCTTTAGCTGTTATCAATGAAAATATTAAAGATAATTACATAGAATTTAATAAGATTAAATCAGGTATTCGTGATAAGTTAGGAAAATATTTATATGAACAAACAGAATGTAATCCAATGATTTTAATTGTAGTTCAAGAAATATAAGGAGATTTATGAAAGATAAAGAATTAAGAGAATTAACTCCATTTATAGCAAGTGCAATGCTTTTAGCTGGATGTTTTCTATCTAATGGTGTAGCTGCAGTTGAAAATTCTGATGAAATGAAAGTTACTATTTCAGATGATAAAATGCGTGAAAATGATGATATGAATATAGATGGTGTAATGACATTATTAATGTCATCAATAGATGAATATGGAAATAATGAATATGTATTTTTAAAAAATGATGATATAGATAAAATAGTTTATGGAGAAAATAATTCTGATGTAAATATATATTTAATAGATGGTACTATTTATGTAGGTCATTATGATGACATTGTTCAAAATTATATATTTGAAGTAAAATCTAAACAATATGTAAAAAAGTAAGAAATTACTTTTTTTATTTGTTTTAATACAAACAAATGTATGATATAATGATAAAGGTGATTATATGAAGGCATATATAAAAGGTGTTTTTGAAAGATATATTTATGAAAATAATAATTATACTATAGGTGTCATATTAATTAAAGATACTAATATATCTGAATTAATGCCTTATATTTCAAAATCACTTACTTTTACAGGTTATTTTGATACATTAAACGAAAAAGAACATTATATTTTATATGGAGATTTAGTTAATCATCCTAAATATGGTATTCAGTTTAATACTGTATCATATGAGAAAATCAAACCTGATGATATAGATGGTGTTAAAGAATTTTTAGCTAGTGACTTATTTAGTGGTATAGGTGATAAAATGGCAGCATCTATTGTAGATATACTTGGTTCTGATGCTTTAAATAAAATTATAGAAGATAGAAGTTGTCTTAATTTAATTCCTAAACTTTCTATTAAAAAAGCCAATTTAATATATAATACTTTAATTAAATATGAAGAAAGTCATAAAACAATAGTTTATTTAACAGAACTTGGATTTACTATGCATAATGCTTTAATTATCTATAATTTATATAAAAACCAAACATATTTAATGATTGAAAATAATATATATGATATTTTAAATAAAACAAATGAAATTAGTTTTACTAAAATAGATGAAATTGCTCTTAGAAATTCAGTTTATGATGAAATAAATAGAGTAAAAGCATGTATTATATATATTATGAATAGTTTAGTATATAAAAATGGTGATACTTATTTAATTTATAATGATATTAAAAATAATGTATTAGATTATTTAAATTATGAAATAGATGATGAACTATTTAATGATTATTTAAATGAGTTATTATATGAAGGAAAAATAGTTATTGAAGATGATAAATACTTTCTGCTTGAGATGTATAAATCAGAATTAATAGTAGCTGATAAAATAACTAAATTAAATGCTAAGAAAAAAATAGTAAATAAAGATATTGATAATATTTTAAATAAATTACAAGAAAGAAATGAAATAATTTATAATGAAAAACAATTAGAAGCTATTAAAACCTCATTAGAAAATCATATAAGTATTATTACTGGTGGACCAGGAACTGGAAAAACAACTATAGTTAGATCTATTATAGATGCTTATATTGAATTAAACAATTTAGATGAGACTAATATTATTGATACAATAGCTCTTTTGGCTCCAACAGGAAGAGCAAGTAAAAGATTATCTGAAACAACTAATTTACCAAGTTATACAATACATAGATTTTTAAAATGGAATAAAGAAAATAATGAATTTGGTGTAAATGAACATAATAAATGTTTTCATAAATTAATTATTTTAGATGAAGTTAGTATGGTTGATATTAATTTATTTGCTAGTTTATTTAAAGGAATAATGGATAATATCCAACTTGTACTTGTAGGTGATTATAATCAGCTACCTAGTGTAGGACCTGGTCAAGTTTTAAAAGATATAATAGATAGTGGAGTTATTAATATTATTAAATTAGATATTCTTTATAGACAAAATAATAATTCCTATATTCCTATATTAGCTGATAATATTAAAAATGATTGTGTTAATGAATTTACTAAAACACATAATGATTATATATTTTTATCTTGTAATTCTAATTCTATTAAAAATACATTAAAAGAATTATGTAATAAAATGTTAAATAAAAATATAAATTTAAGAAACATGCAGATAATGGCACCCACATATCTTGGAGTAAATGGTATAGATGCATTAAATAAATTAGTTCAAGATGTTTTTAATCCTGAAGATAAAGAAAAACTAGAAATTATATCAGGAGATACAATATATAGAGAAGATGATAAAATACTTCAGCTTGTAAATATGCCTGATGAAAATGTATTTAATGGAGATATTGGCTTTATTTCTAAAATAGTTCCAGCAAATATTTCAGAAAGTAAAAAAACTGAAATATATATTGATTTTGATGGAAATATAGTTATGTATAATCCTAAAGATTTTAATAAAATTAAACATGGTTATGTTGTTAGTATTCATAAATCTCAAGGAAGTGAATTTGATACTGTAATTATACCAATTTGTATGTCATATAGCCGTATGTTATATAAAAAACTTTTATATACTGGTATTACTAGAGCTAAGAAAAAATTAATAATTATTGGTGAAGAAGAAGCTTTTGAAAAAGGTATTAAAAATAATTATGAATATATTAAAAAAACAACTTTAAAAGAGAAAATTATGAATAATTTAAAAAAATAGGGGTAAGTTATAAATGTATGTGAATACATACAATCATATTTAATAACTATGAGGTGATATTTATGAAATTAACAAGAGATATTGCTCTAATGATGATGGGAGCAGGTGCAGTTTTAATGTATCAAAAATTTAGTAAACCAATGGTTGAACTAATGGATAAAGCATTAGATAAAGCTGATAGAAAGTTAGAAAATATGATAAAATAGAAAAAGTGAGTTAATCTCACTTTTTATTTATACTTTTTTATGTTATTATTATTATAGGTGGTATTATGAAAAAGAATAAAGGATTTACACTAGTAGAATTAATTGCAGTTGTAACAATATTAGCTTTAATAGCAATCTTAGTAATTCCAGCTATTGGTAAAACTATTAAAGATACAAAAAGTGATTTATATGAATCACAAATTACTGCATTAATAGATGGAATGCAAAATTGGGCTGCAGATCATCCAAAATTATTACCAGCAGAACCAGGTGAAAAAGTATATGTTTCTCTTGGAGAATTAAAACTTGGTAATTATGTAGATATGGATATTAAAAATCCTAAAACAGATAAATATTTTAATACTAAAATTAGAATGTCAATTGAAAAAAATGTAACAACTGATAGTAATGGCAATATTTTGAGTGATAAATATATTTATGATTGTGATAATAAATATACAAGTGTTTCTCAAAAACTAATATTAGATAAATATCATTGTGATTATATTAATATGGAAGATGAAGATAAGGATGATGAATGGCTTTATCCTGATGTTAAGTTTATTGGTGATCAAGTAATATATATTAATAAAGGTGAACTATATCAAGAACAAGGGTTAATGATTGATAATACTGAATGTACTGTAAGTGGATGTAGTGTGCGTAATTATTCACTAAATATTGATATTACTAATATCGATACAAGTAAATATGGTAGTTATTATGTAGAATATACAATTACAAATGCTCAAGTTGATAATAAATTAGTATTTTATCGTACGGTTATTGTAAGATAATGAAAACAATTATTACTGATTTTGATGGTACTTTTGCTGATGGCAATTTAGTTGAAAATATAAAATTAGTTCAAAATTTTGTAGCAAAAGGTAATCAATTTATTATTGCAACTGGAAGAACATTTGTAAGTATTAAAGAAGCAATAAGTAAATATAATATACCATATGATTATTTAATTACTAGTGATGGTGCTGCTATATATGATAGTAATGATAATATTATTTATAATCAATTAATGTCAAATGATTTAAAATATAAGATAGTAGACTATATTTTAAAATGTAGATATAATTTAACTATATTATTTGATGATAATAATTTTAAAACTGAAAATATTTCTAAAGTTAGTCGTATTTTAGTATATGGTGATGTAGAAAAAAGAAGAATATTATGTGATGATTTAAATAAAGAATTTGATGATATTTTTGCCTATTTAAGTTCTAATTGTCTTGATATACTTTATAAACAATATACTAAATTATCAGCTATTGAATATTTAGAAAGAGAAGGTAAATTGGGAGATATTTATACAATAGGTGATCATGATAATGATTTTGCTATGATAAAAAAATATAATGGTTATTTAGTAGGAATAAATTCTAATTATAATACAGTATCATCATTTAAAAAGTTTATTGAGAAAATATATTATGAAAATTAAAATTTGTATAACAAAAATAAAAAATCTGTAATGAAATTCATTAAAGATCTTTTATTTTAGTGATTTGTTTATAAATAAATAGTATGTTATATTGCATTTGGAATGCTTAAAAAGGTTAAGTTTGCCTTAGTTTAGGAAGATTTTCTGCAACAGGGGGTTTTACTATACGGAGGTGATAATTATGAGTAAAAAAGGCTTATTAATCTTTTCACTTCTTATAATTATAATTTTGCTTATTCTTAAGTAATAAAAAAACCTAACTTTGGTAAGTTAGGTGTACCATAGGCAACACTTAATTTCCACTTTAAGTGTTCCTATTTTTATTTTATACCTTGTAAATTATCATGTCAACTAAGATTGATAAAAATATTAAAGTTAAGTAACAAAATAACCTCAGTTAAAACTAAGGTTTATTTCTTTTTTTTATAAAAGATTGTATAGCATAAATAACATACTAGTGAAATTATTTGAAGTATAAATGTTATATAAATAAATGGATCAACTAGAAAGTTTATTTCATGATATAATTCTGATGCTACTGAAACAATAATTGTTATAAAAAGCATTGCAGTTTTAACTTTACCAATATATTTTGTTTTAGGATTTTGTTTTTTTAAATATGACATAGTATTTGTTACTGCTATTAATAATTCACCAATTAGACATAATATAAATAATTTATTTTTTATTATTAAACAAATGATAAGTGTTCCAGCAAAGAATTTATCAGCAATTGTATCTAGTTTAGCTCCTAAATCAGATACTAAGTGAAAGCTTCGAGCTATTAACCCATCAAAGAAATCAGTAGTAGCTCCTATAATAATTAATATAACTGCCATTTGCAAGTTTTTATTGAATGCAAAATAAAGTATAAAAGGAATTAATATTAAACGTGATAACGTAAGTATATTTGGAATATTCTTAAGTATTTTTTTCATATAAACTCCTTTCTATAATTAAATTATACAAAAAAATAGATCAAAATAAAAGATATTATTTTAATTAAATTTATGTTAATATAATATTAAGAAGTATATGCTGATTTAGTTTAGTGGTAAAATAGATGCATGGTAAGCATCAGAGGACTGTTCAATTCAGTCATTCAGCACCATTTTTAGGAGATGTGATGAAGTTGAAAAAAGATATAAGTAATAAAACATTTATAACATTATTAATTACACTAATTTTTTTGTTTATATTAAGCATTGTAATCATAATTAATATGAATTCAAAAAATAATCATGGTATTTTATTAAAATTAACAGAAAATGTTTTATTAGCTGATGGAGAAGTAAATTCTAAAATATATGTTTCTGTTTATGATGGACAAGAAGTGAAAAAATATGAATCTTCTTATAATAAAGATCTATCCAGTGGTATTAAAGAACTTGAAAATAAAATAGATGTTAATTTATATAAAAAACGTGTTCGTTTAGATGTCACAAGTTATAAATATCAATATGATTCATTACTTGATATGTCAAATAGTAAAAGTACTGTAAGCTATTATTATGATGATGGAAAAGTGTATGAATTAGAGAAATATCAAGTTGGTAAATCGATTGATATCAATAGTATTAATATTAAAAATGATGTACTTGATAAAACTTATACTTACATGTTAAATCAAATTAAAGATGATGGAAAATTTATTTATGAAGTTAATTTAAAAACTGGAGAAGTATCAACTGATTATAATATTATAAGACATTGTGGAAGTGTATGGAGTTTAATTGAATATTATAATTTTCTTGGTAAAGATGCAAATAAAGAAGATTTAAATAAAATTAAAACTGCTTATAATTATATTTTTAATAATAGATTGTTAAAAAATGGTGATGATACATATTACATACTTACTGATAAGAGTAAAAGTAAAGTAGGTAGTAATGCTTTAATGATACTTGCATCTATCGAGTTATATAAGGCTACTGGTGATAATGCATATTTAGATGATGCTAATAAAATGGCTAAAGGTCTTATTTATTTACAGGATCAAGATGGGGCTTTTTATCATACGATTAATAATAATTTTGAAAAATCTAATAAAAATGAAAGTGAAATTTATAATGGTGAAATAAATTTTGCTTTAGTAACATTATATGGTGTAACAAAAAATGAAATATATTTAAATTCTGTATTAAAATCTATGGATTATTATATTGCAACTAATTCTATAAATACTTCAAATCAATGGTTTTCATATTTCTATGCTGAATTAATTAAATATGTTAAAGATCCTAAATATATACAAACTTTTATTAAAAATATGAAAATTAATTTAAAAACAATTGATAATAAATTTGGTAGATGTGATATGGAATATTTAGGAAGTAGTTATCAATTCTTAAATGAATTAATAAATAATTATGATAAATATTCTTTAGAAAATATTATTTCAAAAGATGAAATAAATAGTTTAATTAAACATCTTGTTAATACATATATTAGTAGAGCACAAAAGGGGCTTTCTAATTTTGCTTCTATAGAAAATTCAATGTATTTATATGATATTAATACTTATATTGGTGCTTTCTTTGAAAGTAATTATATTGCTAGAATAGATGTTTCTCAACATAATTTAGCTGGTTATAGATTATTTTATGAAGATTTATATAATAATAATAAATTAATAAATAATAAAACAGAAAGTACAAATAATGAACTTACTAATGCTTATGTTGAATTAGCTAAACTTGCTGTGGAAACTTATGTATCTGAAGGTAAAACAATATCAGTTCCTGATAATCTTCCAAAAGAAATGTATGAAAAATGTAAAAATGGAGTATATGTTGGAATTCATAATAAAGATGAATTGCGAGGATGTAAAGGAACTTTTAGTCCGACAGGAACAATTGCTGAGGAAGTAATAAAATATGCGATTATAGCTGCTACTAAAGATAGTAGATTTACTCCAATTCGCAAGGATGAATTTGCTGATTTAATTTATGAAATTAGTATTATTGGTGATTCTGAAAAAGTTAATGATATTAGTGAATTAGATGCATTTAAATATGGTATAACTATTTCTAAAGGTGATAAGAGTGCAACTATGTTACCTAATAGAGCTACAATATCCACAGTTGAAGATCAAATTAAAAAGACACTTAAAAAAGCTGGATTAAGTGAAAATGAAACAGATTATACTATTTATAGATATGAAACTGTGAGTTATAAATTACAATGAGAGAACTTTTATGTTCTTTTTTGTTGTAATTCTTATATTTTTGTGTTAACATACAATATTAAAGTTTATAGTTAATTATACTTTATTAAATGAATATTGTTATGGTATAATCAAGTAAATGAAGGAGGAAAATATGTTAGAACTTAAGGATATTAAAAAAAGTTACAAATTAGGCGATGTTCGCCAAGAAGTATTAAAAGGTGTTAATATCAAATTTAGAAAAAGTGAATTTGCTTCTATTCTTGGAGCATCTGGTAGTGGTAAAACAACACTTTTAAATATTATTGGTGGTCTTGATAAGTATAATAGTGGAGATTTATTAATTGATGGTAATTCTACTAAAAAATATACTGATAGAGATTGGGATAGCTATAGAAATTATAGAGTTGGTTTTATATTTCAAAGTTATAATTTAATTGGACACCAAACAATTTTATCTAATGTTGAAATTGCGCTTACTTTATCTGGAGTATCAAGAGAAGAAAGAAAAAGAAGAGCTATTGATGCTTTAACTAAAGTTGGACTTAAAGATCATATAAATAAAAGACCAAGTCAATTATCTGGTGGACAAATGCAAAGAGTTGCAATTGCAAGAGCTCTTGTAAATGATCCTGAAATAATTTTGGCTGATGAACCAACTGGAGCACTTGATTCAAAAACTAGTGTTCAGATAATGGATTTATTAAAAGAAATTGCAAGTGATAAATTAGTTATTATGGTTACTCATAATCCTGAACTTGCAAAAGAGTATTCTACTAGAATAATTGAGTTAAAGGATGGAAAAATAATTGATGATTCTAATCCATGTAAGGATGAGGATGATAAGGTCAGTGATAAAGTAATAAAGAAAACTTCTATGTCACTTTTATCAGCATTATCATTGTCATTTAATAATTTATTAACTAAGAAGGGAAGAACATTCTTAACTGCTTTTGCAGGATCTGTTGGAATAATAGGTATTGCTCTTGTGCTTGCTCTTTCTAATGGTGTTAGAAATTACATAGATGATATGCAAAATAGTTCATCAGGTAATCAGGCTATTAGTATTAAAAATACTAGAACTGAGACAGCAAGTTCTAGCGATGTAAAGATAGATACTGAAAAGAAAGAAAAACATGATAATCAAATACTAGGAAAGGATGATATATCTAGTAATCTTACATTAACTACACAACAACTTACTAAGAAACAAAACCTTAAAAAGTTAAAAGAATATATTGATAGTAATAAAAAGGATCTTGAGAAGTATTCTTCAGATATTAAATATACATATAATGTTGATATTCAATTATATGATAAAAATGAAAATGGTGATTTAGTTAAAATAAATCCAAATGAAAATGCTGATAATGTTGATGCATCTGGTTTATTATCAATGCTTTCAACTTCA
>JAEEGL015063288.1_pt1 | contig 23117 bp, 17 predicted proteins | sample 9134231 | NCBI WGS metagenome assembly JAEEGL01 (sample SAMN16246548, study PRJNA631951) | gut metagenome | biome: gut microbiome; feature: rumen; material: fiber-attached | host: Bos | place: Iran: Karaj | collected 2018-10
GCGTTCCGCGGGGACCCCCGGCATGCAAGCTGCGCTTGCAGGTTCAAGTCCAAAAGCAAAATAACAAAGGCCCTTCAACGAAGAGCCCTTATTTCTATGGTGCGGGTAATAGGACTTGAACCTACACGAAGTTGCCCCCACTAGAACCTGAATCTAGCGCGTCTGCCAATTCCGCCATACCCGCGAATGCGCTTTTCGACTGCGCTTGGCTATTTTACCGCATTTTGATTGTTTTGTCAAGAGGTAATTTTATTTTTATTTTTATCAGGCGTTTTCAACGGTTCTTTGAGTTCCGTTTGCGAATACGTCTTTTGAGAACGCGCTGTCATTTCCCGTACCAAGAGGGGACGACGGCGCGCATATTGTCGTACCAACCCATGATTTCTTTTGTTTGCTCAACGAATTTTTGAATCTCGCTTTCGCCGAACGGGATCGCCCAAGGGATAGAGGAAAGCGTGTTGCTGCTGACGTAAAGCGCCAGAAGCCGCCAGAACTCCATAGGGACATCGCCGTCGAAATACCCGTCCGCCATACCAGTTGCAAAACGGGGCGAAACCTGCGCGCACCAAACGATGCGGTTGAATTCCTCCCACGGATCGCCGAAATCATATCGGTCGAAGTCGATGATCACAAGCTTGCCGTTTTCGATCATCATATTCCCGATGTGATAATCGCCGTGCTGGAAGCATTGCGGTCTGTTTTTAAGAAGCGCGCGGTTTTGATTTATATAATCGATAAAGCACCCGGCTCCGTCGACTTTTATAGGGCATTCTGTGTATTTCTTGATTTTATAATCCATTTTGGCGTTGAAGCGCGGTTCCCAATCCGGCGCGTCAGGAGGCGCGGGGATAGAATGGATCAGTTTGAGTATCTTCCCCGATTCGACGCCGAAAGAATACTGCTCTTCAAACGGCAGATCGCGCACTGCTTCATCTGCAGCAGTACCTTCGATCCAGCTTTGAACGGTGTAAACGCCGCCTTCCGGCGTTTCGCCTATCTCGATCGGCGCGCACATCGGCACGCCCAACTCGATTACTCGTTTTTGGTATTCAAACGCTCCGCGCGCGCGTTCCGCCTTTTCGGCAGGCGCTGTACGCAGGAAGTATTTGCTTCCGTCGGGCGAAACGGCGCAGAACTTTTTATCGCCCGACCAGCCCTTTTCGATAGGAGTTTTGGCAACAAATCGCATTTTTACATCCCGACGCCGTTGTTTTAACGATCACTCGTTCTTATCCGCGGCGAGTTCGATCTCTTCCCCTTCGCCGATTATAAGGCGGCCAGGCGCGTCGAAGCGGTTTGCAAGCTCCGGATCGAAAAACGCGCCGTCTTTACCCAGCGTGTGGTAAGGGATACTGTGTTTTGCGGCGACAAGGCGCGCGCATTCGGAGGCCTCTTCGACGTTCATATTATAAACGCCGTCGCAGCAGAAGAAAGCGTAGTCGATCCCCCTTTGCGCAAGCGTTTCCATCTGCGCGGTCCTGCTGGTATCGCCGGAAAGATAGACGGTAACGCCGTCCGAAAGCGTGAGAACGTATCCGACGCAGGAATCTATACTGTGGTTGGGGTTGTTGCCCGCCTCCACCGCTTCAACGGTAACGAACCCGAGCACGAAAGTTTGATGTTTCCCGCCCGAAAGCGCTTCCGCCCAGGTTATCACGCGGCAGCCGGGATCGCGGTTCGCGACCTTATCGAGCTGATTGTGGTCGTAATGGCCGTGCGTAACAAGAATAAGGTCCGCCGCGGGCCCGTAGCCGTCGCCGGCGTAGGGATCGATATATATTACCTTTTCCTCCGGCGTGATCATGCGAACGCTGCCCTGCCCCATATAAAGCAGTTTTGCGTTTTTTGCGGGCTCGGTATATTCGCTTTGCATCGAAGTTTCCTCCTCTTCGCTCTCCGTCGTGGAGATCTCCCCGGACGAAGCGGCGGCAGCGGATACGGCGGAGCCGGATCCATCCGAAACGGCTTGCGGCGGTTCCGCAGCGCTTGACGCAGACTGCGCGGGCGGCGCGGAGCAGGCGGCGCAGAACGCCGAAAGCAGGACCGACAGCGCGATGCAGACCGATTTTTTCATACTAAACCATTTCCTTTAATCTGCGCTTGCGTTCGTACATATTGCGGTCGGCGCGTTCGAATATCTTCTCGCAGTTGTGGTCCTGACCGTGGATATATTCGCTTATGCCGCCGGCAACGACGATAAGACCTTCTTTAAGATTGGCTTCCGCCTGCCTGTCGAAGGATTCCATAAGCGCGCGGCGCTCCTTGTAATCCTCGCCCTCCAGGAAAGCGACGAACTCGTCGCCGCCGATGCGGAACACCGGGCTGTGCTTGAAATGCCCGCATATGATACGGCTGCCGTCTTTTATGTATTTGTCGCCGGCTTCGTGCCCTTTGGTGTCGTTTACCTTTTTAAGACCGTTCAAATCGAACACCGCGACGGCGAATTCTTTAACTCCGCCCGCGGCGATGAGCTTGTCCACGGCGTCCCTCGCCTCGGAATAGGCGTGCGCGTTCTTTACGCCGGTGAGCGAATCGGTATACGCCTTTTGCTTGGCGCTGCCGAGCTCGCTGTCGCGCGCTTTCTTCTCGTCCTCGGTGATAAACGTATGAATAAGGCAGGTGGCGAGCAGGCAGCCGATGGCGTAGAACGGCAGCAGCGGAAACAGCGTCTGCAGAAGTATGAACGCCGTCATTATTATACCCGAAAAGCCGATGGTGCGGTTATGGAGCCGTTCTTTCCCTTCCGAGCGCAGCGCGACGTGAAGAGTGCTGACCGCCGTCGCCAGATAAAGCGCGATCTGCGCCGCGAGCGTGATATACCGCGCGTCGCCCGGGTAGTAAACGCAGTTTTCATCGAACCGGAAAACGATGGGCACGAAGATATTCACCGCGAGGAACGACAGCTCGGCGAAGACCATGATCCGCCCCGCCCACTTCAATATTGAAGTCATGACGTTCTTTCTGCTTAAATAATCGACAACGTATTCCGTCCAGAGGAACACCGAAAGCACCATAACGAAGAAGTAGATCGCGGTGTCGGCGTAGACCAGCGGGATGAGTTTATTCTCATACAGCACGCCCCAAAGCATATCCGAAATGAAATAGACCATTATACAGGCAAGGAAGCGCTTGTACCTGAGCTTGGCGGAAACCTTGCCCGCGTCCTTTTTCGCCTTGAAAACGGCGTGATTGATTATTAAAGTTATTATAAAAGACAGCAACCCGAAACTGGAATAATACATATCTTTTTCTTTCTTCTGCCGATATCTAATATTTTCCTTTTACATTATAACACGCCGGCAGTCAATATTCAATGCGTTTTGAAATAAAAATTGAATTTTTTATAAAAAAACATCGAATGTTTTGATAAATATAACAAAAAATATTGATTTTGAGAAAGATTTTTGATAGAATTAGAATTGTGATAAAATGCTATGGGTGTTTTTATCGTTTTCGCGAATACCCGCCTGCCCCGGAAACGCTTCGCCGGGAAACAAACGCAAGAAGGACTGTCGTTATGAAAAAGTACGCTTTCAGCGAAGAACAGCAGGAAATATTCGAAGGGATGGCCGTTCCGTTTGCCGTTTATCAGTTTTTTCGCAAACGCGTGGTGACCGTTGCGCTTTCACAGGGGTTTTTGGACCTGTTCGGTTACGAGGACCGCGCGAAGGCTTATTACGATATGGACCACGAAATGTATATCGCCACGCATCCGGACGACGTCGCGCGGGTTGAGGAAGCGGCGCTGCGGTTTGCCACCGAGGGCGGCAATTACGAAGTCATCTACCGTTCGAAGCGAAAGGGCGATGCTTCGGATTACGGCATAATCCACGCCTACGGCAGGCACGTCGTTACGGAGGACGGAGTGCGGCTCGCCTACGTCTGGTACGTCGACGAGGGCGCTTATTCCAATGATGATAAGATGCACGAATCATATCTGAACCACATCCTGAACAACGCCCTGCACGAGGAAAGCATTCTTAAAGCCAGCCGTTACGATTACCTTACCGCGCTGCCGAGCATGACCTATTTCTTTGAAATAGCGGAGGCGTTTCGCGACGGCGCCATTACGGACGGCGAAAGCCCGGCTTTGCTTTATCTTGACCTATGCGGTCTTAAATACTTCAACCACAAGCACGGATTCGCCGAAGGCGACAAGCTCCTGCACGATTTCGGCAAGCTGATTGCAAGCATATTCGGGAACGACTACTGCTGCCACATCGGGCAGGACCACTTCGCCGCGATCTCGTTCGAGGACGATATCGAGGAAAAGCTTTCGGAGCTGTTCGGAAAGCTGAAGAACCTGCGCGAGGACGTTCCGGTGCTGCGAGTGGGCGTTTATCGCGACGAAGAGGACGTTTCCGTCCCGATAAGCGTCGCGTGCGACAGAGCGAAGCTCGCATGCGATTCGCTGCGCGGGACCGCGGAATCGGCGTTTTGCTATTTCCGCAACGAGCACAGGGACAAGATCCTGCACAAGCAGTATATCCTGGAGCATTTTGAAAAAGCGCTGCGGGACGAAAATATAGTGGTATATTATCAGCCCATAGTGCGCGGCGTTAACGGCAAGGTCTGCGACGAGGAGGCGCTTTCGCGCTGGATCGATCCCGAAAAAGGCATGCTTTCCCCGGCGGATTTCATCCCCGTCCTGGAGGAATCCAAGCTTATATACAAGCTGGACCTTTACGTTCTGGAGCAAGTGCTGGACAAAATAAAGCAGCAGCAGGAAAGCGGACTTAAAGTCGTGCCGCATTCGATAAACCTTTCGCGCTCGGATTTCGACTCGTGCGATATCGTCGAAGAGATACGCAAGCGCGTAGACGGCTCCGGTCTCGGGCGCAATATGATCTCCATAGAGATCACCGAAAGCATAATCGGCGAGGATTTCGAGTTCATAAAGGAACAGATAGGGCGTTTCCGCAAACTCGGGTTCAAGGTATGGATGGACGATTTCGGCAACGCCTATTCATCGCTGGATGTGCTGCAAAGCATTGAATTCGACCTGCTTAAATTCGATATGGCGTTTATGCGCCGGCTCGACGAGGGCACCGAAAACGGCAGGATAATACTTTCCGAGCTTATGAAAATGGCGGCTTCGCTCGGTCTGGACACCGTTTGCGAGGGCGTGGAGACCGAACGGCAGATGCGCTTCCTGCGTGAGATCGGCTGTTCAAAGCTGCAGGGGTATTATTACTGCAAGCCGATACCTTTTGACGAGATAAAAGAACGCTACAGAAAAGGCATACAGATCGGCTATGAAAACCCGCTGGAGGACGAATACTACAAGATCGTCGGCGGCATAAATCTTTATGACCTTTCGGTCATCGCGGGGGACGACGCGAGCAGTCTTCGCAACACCTTCGATACCCTGCCGATGGGCGTTATAGAAATAAACGGCAACAAGACGCGCTTTATTCGCAGCAACAAATCCTACCGCGAATTCATAAGGCGCTTTATCGGGCTCGACCTTTCCTATGAGGGCACGACGTTCACGGAATACGATGCGGCGTTTATGTACAACATAGTGAAGAACTGCTGCGAGCTCGGGCAGCGCGCCTATTACGACGAGACGATGCCGGACGGTTCGGTCGTCCATTCGTTCGCGCGGAGGATAAGCGTGAACCCGGTCAACGGCAACATCGCCGTGGCGATAGCGGTGCTTTCCATAACCGCCGCCGACGAGGGCGCGACCTATGAAAAAATCGCGAGAGCGCTGGCTTCCGACTATTACAACATTTATTATATTGACCTTAAGACCGACAAATTCATAGAATACAGCTCCCCCGTGGGCGGCGACGAAATGGCGATGGAACGCCACGGCGAGGATTTCTTTGAAGAATGCAGGAAGGTGTCCTACCGCATATACGAGGAGGACCGCGCGCCGTTCTTTGAATCGTTCACCAAGGAAAACATTATCCGCGAGCTCGACGAACAGGGCGCTTATACCGCGACCTATCGGCTTATGGACAGCGGCACGCCGATGTACGCCAATATGAAGATCACCCGGATGGACGACCGCCACATAATCCTGGGCGTGAGCATTATCGACGCGCAGATGAAAAACAAAGAGCGGACCTACGAAATTATTAAAGAGCGCGACATGATGGCGCGTATAATGGCGCTTTCCGACAGCTGTATCGCTCTGTACGTCATTAATCCCGAGACCGACAGTTATTTCGCCTGCGATATGGCGGAGGACTTCAACAATCTTAATACCTCACGGGAAGGCGAAAGCTTCTTCGATCAGGCGATAAAGGACGCCGAAAAGGTCATCTATCCCGAGGACCTGGAAAAATTCGTTTCCAGCTTCAGCAAGGAAAAGGTGCTCGAGGTGATAAAGCGCGACAAGGTTTACGACCTCGAATACCGCCTTATGCTTAACGGCAAACCGCATAACGTCACCCTGCGCGCGGCGATGCTCCGCGAGGACGGCAAGGACAAGCTTATAGCGGGCGTTAAAAAGCGCAAGGAATAACGCCTTATTTGTAATCACGAAAGATCAGAATTCACATAAACATGAAAACAACGGCAAAAAAACCTTATTGCAGTTCCAGATAAGTCTTCCTTTTAAAATCAGATACAGCGTGCTGATAATGGCGGCGCTTATATTGCTGGTATATTTCTGCGACATACCGAACCCGAATATGATACTTATCTCCGGACTGGTACTTTGCTCCGCGCTGTTCGGATTCGGCGGCGGCACTCTCCTCGGCGGCGATAATGCTGGTCTACACGCTTTTCTTCTTCTCCACAGACCATTCGTTTATCCGGTTCACAAGCCAGAACATTCAAAAATCGGTCGTATCGGTGATCGGCATAACCGTCGATATGCTGCTGGACGGGACCGTCGACGGCGCCGATTCACTGCACGCGCTTTTTGCCGCCGCGGACGAGCGTATGTATGAAAACAAAAAAGCCCGCTGAACCGGGCGTCATAAAAGAACGAACCGTGAAGAGCGTTTCTTCACGGTTCGTTCTATTTTGGCGGCGTCCGCGCCGTTTTACAGTTCGAGCGTGAGGTTGTTCAGCCCGAGAGAGTTTACGTAGTTCGCGTTCTTTACCATCTTCATGACCATACGGATGCCGATGTGTGAGGTCGGATCGTCGGTCTTGTGAAGCTCGATATAATTTATCGGGTCGAAGTTAACGCAGTTGTCGCGGATACGAATAAGCTTTTTCCCGTTCTTGAACAGGAGGCGGATATCCACGCTGTGCTTCTTGGCGTCCTTGGTAAAGCCGTGCTGCACTATATTATTGGACATTTCCTCGATGCAGAGCGAAATGAGATTGCTGTTGCGGTTGCTTTCGCCGTGAGCGCGGCAGAATTCCCCCGCCTTATTGGAAACGTCAACGGGGCCTTCCGGCGTATCGAACGACATTTCGATGTAATCCCCTTCCCTTGCGCCGAAATCACGCGGCAGGAGCATAAACGCGTCCGGCGAGAAGGAGATCTTTTTATACTTGATCCACACGACGGCGGCTATTATGAGCAGCGTGAGCGTTTCGCCGCAGAGGAAGCTGATCCATACCCCGGTGATGCCGAGGAAGCGGCTGAGCACAAACGCGAACAGCGCGGTGAACGCGAAGTTCTGCATTACGGAGATCGCCTGCGTGAATCCCGCCTTGTTGACGCCCTGGTAATAGTTCTTGAACACCGTGTTCAGCGAGCAGGACAGCAGCGAAAGCGAGAAGAGGCGCAAGCCCTTCGCCGCCATATTAACGGCGGATTCGTCCGCAAGGAACAGCAGCGCGAGGTACGGCGCGAACAACAGCGCGAAAACGATGAGCGCGGCGTCGAGCACCAGCGCGTAGAACGTCATCGTCTTCACAAGAGAGCGCAGCTCCGTCCGGTCCTCGTCGCTGTAGAATATCGAGGACAACATAAGCGCGACGGACGCTATACCGGCTCCGACGCAATAGCAGATGTTGCCGATGGTGGAGATGACCGAATAGGCGGCGACGGCTCCGTCGCCCCCGACGTCGAGCAGGACTTTGTTCAGCACGAAGACCAGAAGGACGGTGCTGATCTGGTTGATAACGGTGGGAACGCCGTATTTAAGCAGCTCGAAGCATTTTTTCGCGTTTATCAGCTTTACGCGGAATTTGAACATACACTTCTTTTTGAAGAAGTAGGCGATGCCGATGACGAACGCTATGTAGTAGCTCAGACTCGAGGCGAGCCCCATACCGAACGTGCTTCCGTCGAAGAACAGCAGGTTGTTCACGTTGAATATGTCGAACAGCACGTCGCCGACAGTCATCGCGGCGACCGCCACGATCAACCGCACGCGGCTGCCGGATATCTGCATGAACGGCACCATTATCTGCGCGAACATAAACGCCGGAGCGCCGATTATGAAGCCCCTTATGTAGTCGCGAGTGAGCGCGAATATTTTGTTGTCCGGCGTGGGAGAGCCCGCGCCGAGCAGAGTGCAGATCGGGTTCGTGAAAATGAGCACCGCGGCGAGGCCGACGACGGATACCGCCGCCGCGAGGAAGAACGAAACGGTGTAGCAGCCGTTGGTGCCTTCCATATCGCCGCTGCCCATCGTTTTGCCCAGTTTGACCTGAATGCCGGCAGAAAGCATACTGCCGAACGCCGCGAATACCAGCAGGACCGGCGTTGCGAGACCGTATGCCGTCATAGAGTCGACGCCGAGGAAGCGACCGATCATGATGCTGTCGATAAGCATACAGATCATAACGGTCATAGAGGACAGTATCTGCGTGACAAGCATTTGCCTGAAAACTCGTTTTATCATTCCGTCTACCTCAGATGTTCTTTTTTATTCTTAAAATGTTTTGACCGTTCCTGTATTCGTAGCTGACTTCGTCCATCACTTTTTTGGTAAGGAATATGCCGAGACCGCCGATCTTGCGCTCATCGGCGGAGAGAGTGACGTCGGGATCGTCCTTCTTGAGCGGATCGTAGGGGACGCCCCTGTCGATGAACGTGATCGCCACGGTAACGGGATCGTCGGATACTTCCGTGCGGACGGTGGCGGTGCCCCTTTCGGGATTATAGGCGTAGTTCGCGATGTTTACAAACACTTCTTCCACCGCGAGATCCATCTGCATCTGCGCTTTCGCCGGGCAGCTTGTCAGCTCGAGCCGTTCGTTGACAAAATCGATCACCTTCTGCAGGTTTTCGACAGTCGCCTCGACGGTAAGCTCGTTATCCTGCGCGTGCGCTTCGGAGCACGGGTCGAAAAGCAGCGAATCGGTCCGTCTTAAAAGCTCGATAAGGCGGGTCTTCCAAAGCGCGATCGTTTCCGCGGTATCGGCGCCGCCGGGATGGCGGGTCCGCCAATCGATAAGCACGGCGTAGGAGAGCACGCGCACCTTTTCGCCGACTTCTTTCACCGCCCTTTCGCCCGGATTTCCGAGATAGGCGGCAAGGCATTTTTCCCAGTATTCCTTTGCGACGCCGCTGTCGAAGCCCTGAAAATCCCGAACGATCTGCGGATCGTATTCCGAATACCCGACGTATGCGTTATACATCGGCATAAGCTCGAATATCGGGTGCCCCACCGAAAGCGTGTCCATATCTATGAGCAGCGTTTCGTCTCCGGCGAGGACGATGTTTTTGGTGTGGCAGTCGCCGTGGATCATACGGTTGGTTTCGGGGATCTCTTCGAACATACGTATGAGCTTGACGCCCAACCCGTCCGGCAGCGAATCCTTAATATTCTCTATCGCGCGGCGGCGGTTCTCCTTGGCGGAGGGGAGCTTGCCCTCCGGGACCTCCGTGGAGTGCAGTTTTTTAAGCAGCTTCACGCATTCGTCCACGCAGAAATCCATTTTTTCGGGCTCTTCCGCAAGTATCTTCGCAAACGATCTTGCGTTGAGCAGTTCGAACACCGAACCGTAGCTGTCGCCTACCCTGACCACGTCGTATGATATCGCGGTGGGGATGCCGAGCACCAGCGCGAGCCGGGCGACTTCGCGTTCGTGCTTTATTTCGGCAAGCGCGTCGGCGTTCTTATAGGTCTTCACCACGTTGTCCCGGTCTATCCGGTAGACCTTGCCGTTGAACCCCTCTCCGATGACCTCGCAGCCCTCCACCGATACTCTGCGGTACGCCTTTACGACCTCCATCATTTCGGTGAAGCCGGTCATTTCAAGGACCTCGTATATATCGGAGTTCACGTTGACGATCTTAAGCTCGGGATAGGTCTTTTTGAGTCTCAGAATAATGCGCAGCCCCGCGCTGGAGATATAATCCAGCTTGTCGGCGTCGAGCACGAGACGCCGCGCCGCGGTGCCGGAAAGCGCCGCGGATATATCGTTTTCGACCTGCTGGGCGTTGGTGGAATCGATCCTGCCCGTAAGCGCGATCTCAACGGTCTTTTCGTTGTTGTCGTTCATTGCCGTTTCTCCTTATAAAAGCGTTAAGCGCCCGCCGCGCCGCGCGGAGGATCATTCGATGGTAAGTATATCGCTGAATCCGGTCACCTCAAAGATCTCCATAACGGTCTCGTTCACGTTGCAGAGCTTCATTTCGCCCTGAGCGTTCATGGCTTTCTGGGCGGAAAGCAGCACGCGGAGCCCGGCGGAAGAGATATAGTCGAGCCCTTCGAAATCCAGGGTAAGTTCCTTTAATCCGGGAAGAGTTTCTTTGATAACGGATTCCAGCTCCGGAGCGGTGACTGTGTCGAGCCGGCCTTCGGGACGGATAACGGCTTTCCCGTTTTCCACTGTTTTGTTGATGTTAAGCATTTGTTTGCCTCCTGTATATGTTATTTTTATTTTTTGCTTTACCGCTTATACGCGATCACGCGATATCGGTGAGCTTTAAGCTTTTTACTTTGCGCAGAGCGACGATATTGACCGCAAGCGTGAACACCATGGTGAGCACGGCGCCCATAAGCCAGGCGAACGGGTCGACCGCGCGCACAAAACGCAGGAATTCCTGCTCCAGCGAACGGACGATCACGTAGGACACGAGCGAGCCGACGCCGACGCCGAAAATTATCCCGAGCGCCGTGGTAAGCACCGTCTCGCGCGAGACGTAGCCGATCACTTCCCTGACAGTGAATCCGTTCACACGCATAATGGTGAGCTCGCGTTTCTTCTGCATTATATACATATTCGTTAGGTTCATAAGGACTATGCCCGCCATAACGCCCGCCATAAATATGAACAGCAGCAGGGTGCTGTCTATCATCGAAAGCGAGGATTCGATAATATACTTCTCGCTGTCGGAGCGCGCGATCCCGTCGTAGCCGTTTATATCGCGCAGGGCGAGATCGAGCTTTTCGCCGTCGCCGCCGCAAAGCTTTACGAGATAAGCGTTATCCCGGCATTCCGCGCCGAACACGGACTTGTAATACGCCGGGCTCATGACCATAACGCGCCCCATATAGTTTTCGTATATCCCGCCGACGCGAACCGTTCCGGTCTCGGTGCCTCCGACGGCGATCTCGAAGGTGCTGCCGATCTCCAGATCGTATATCTCCGCGAGACGGCGCTGTATAAGTATGCCTTCGTTGGTGGGATAGAGGTCCTTCCCCGTCTCCCAGTCCGCCAGTTTGTAGTAACGGTTTATTTCCGCGATATCGCCGCAGATAAGCTCGCCGAGCTGAATGCCTTTGAAGTTATAAGTTATGTTGGAGGTATATACTTTAAGGTATTCCGCGCCGGCGGACTCGAAAGCGGAAACGTACTTTTCGTGTTCCTCCGCGGCGGATACCGGCGAGCATTTAACTGTGACGTCGTATTTTACTATTTCGCCGTACTGTATCTCCGGCGCTTTTACGAGAGCGCTTCTTAACGTGAATCCGATTATGACCAGCGCGCAGCACCCCGCGACGCTTACTATCGTGACGATAACTCGTTTGATGTCGGTGCGCATATTGAGGATTATAAGGCGGGAATAGAGCGAAAGCTTCTTTTTGCCGCCGCCGTAGCCCTTCCTGCCCGGGACTTTTGTCTGAAGCAGGTTTATCGCGGTGGAATGGAGCAGCTTCGAGCAGGCGAAATACACCGAGGCGAGCGCCATCACGGCTCCCACGGCGACGACCGCTGCGGTGAGACCGACGTTGAGGTGCGCCTTATACATATCGAAAACGTAGAACCTCGCCGCCGCGCCTATGACGAACGTCGCGACGAAGAACCTCGCCAGCAGTATGCCGAGCACAGTCCCGATAAGCGTGGCCGAAACGCCGAACACCGCGTATTTGGCGAACACCTCGCGGTTGAAGAAGCCGAGCGCCTTCGTGGTGCCGACGAGCTTGCGCTGTTCGTCGATCATCTTGCCGACGGTGGCGATTATGACCAGCGAGCCGACGATGATGAACATGAGCGAGAACGAGTTTTTGAGACTGCCGAGATTGGCGCTGCCCGTCTTTATCTGCACGTACCCGGGGTTGCCGTCCGCGCCGAGCACCGGCCATTTGCATTTGCCCTTGATATCGAGCTTTTCGCAGGCGGCGGCGTAATCCGCCGCGCCCTTTTCGTACTGTTCGCTGCCGTTACGGTATTCCTCGCAGCCGTCGAGGTATTTTATATGACCTTCGTCCCATTCGCGGCAGGCGTCCGCGAGCTTTACAAGATCGGCTTCGCGTATTTTTATCTGTTCCACGACGTTTTTCGCAAGCACTCCGACGGCGGTTTCCGCCTTTGCCCGGTCTATGGGAATACCGGTTTTTTCATTCGCCTTTTCCAGCGAATCCGCGACAAACCGCTTGAACGCGTCGGAACCGAGCAGTTCCCGCGCGACGTCGGAAAAAGTGCGGTCGAGGTCGAGCCGGAAATTATCCGTGATATCCAGATACATCGCCGTGCAGTCCGCGTCGTCGATATCCGCGGTTTTCTTTCCGGAAAACCGGAATATTTCGGTAACCGCGCTTCCGAACGCCTTTTCGGTTTTTTCGATGATCGCATCCCGGACCTGCGCTTTCGCGTCCTCGAGCTGAGCGAACCCGCTTACCAGCTTTTCTCTGCCGTCGGCGAGCTCCCTTTCGGCGTCCTCGAGCTTTTTCTTCGCGTCGGCGAGCTTTTGCTCCGCGTCGGCGAGCTCAGGCGCGTGGGAATCGATTATCTCGTCCTCGCGGCGGGAGCAGCAGGAGACCGCCAGTTCCTTTATGCGTTCGACGACCGCTTCGGACGCTTTTTTGTAATCGTCGGAATAGCGGAATACGTTTTCGGGTTTATCTATCGTCACGACGGCTTTCATAAAGCAGCCGCCGAGCGCTTCGGTATCGAACGCGGATAGCGGAACGATAATATACGGATCGGTGGGAAGTATGCTTGCCACGTTGTCCGGATGGTTCACTATCGCGGTCACGGTAAAAGTGCGGTTCTTTATGTACGGAGCGTTGTTTCCGTCGCCTCCGACGATATCTATCTTATCGCCGACCGACCAGCCGGATTTATCCGCGAGCAGTTTTTCGACGGCGCATTCGGTCTCGGTCCGCGGCATTTCGCCGGAAACGAGCTCGATCTTGTTTATCCGTTCGGTAATCGAAACGACGTCGACGGAATACCTTTCGGCGCCGCGGAACGCCTTCGCCTCGACGAAGCACAGCCCCTCCGCGTCGGTCACGCCTTCGATGTTCATTATATCTTCCAGGTCGCGCCGGGAAAGCAGCATCGTCGAAGCCGTCTCGATATCGCGGAAATTAACGGAATTATAGTAATCCGAACCGTTGACAAGCATCGAGTTCGAACTGAAATCGATACCGAGGAAGGTAGTCACGCCCAACAGCGCTATGACGATTATAGAAAGATACGACACCTTCTGCTTTTTTATGTTGCGGAGCGTGTCTTTTATCTGCGTCTTCTTCATACCGCGGTCACCAAACGAGCTCGGAAGCGTGAAGCGGATGCATATTCTTCTTTATGGAAGCGATCTTTCCGCCGCGGACCTTGACTACCCTGTCCGCCATCTTTGCGATCTCCGGGTTGTGAGTTACCATCATAACGGTGGAGCCCTGCTTTTTGACGATATCCTCGATCACGCCGAGGACTTCGATGCTGGTGGTATAGTCGAGCGCCGCCGTGGGTTCGTCGGCGAGTATCAATTTGGGGTTCTTTACTATCGCGCGGGCGATGGAAACGCGCTGCTGCTGACCGCCGGACATCTGCCCGGGGTAATTGTCCGCCTTGTCCTTCAAGCCGACTTTTTCGATCGCCTCCTCGGAAGGCATGGGATCGTCGACTATCTCGGCGATGAACCGGACGTTTTCGAGCGCGGTGAGGTTGGGCATAAGGTTATATGACTGAAAAATGAACCCGACGTAATCGCGGCGGTATTTCGTAAGCTCGTCGTCCGTTGGATGCGAAAAATCCTTTCCCTCGACGAGCAGCGTGCCTTCGGTGAGGAAATCCATCCCGCCGACGATGTTCATCATCGTGGACTTGCCGCAGCCGGATTCGCCGAGCACCACTATGAATTCGTTTTTGTATATTTCAAGATTTATCCCCTTCAGAACTCTGGAAACGCCGTCGCCGGAGGGATATTCCTTTATAACGTCTTTAAGAACGGCGAGCACTTCCTTTTTTTCGCCGAGGTCTACGGAAAGCCCCTTTTCGTCGATGGTTATCGCGGCGAGCGAAGCCATTCGCTCGCATAACTTAAGCTCCTCGTCGCAGTATGAACCGCCGTCGGTCTTGTTTATAAGCTGAACGCAGCCGATGACCTCGTGCAGATTGTTCAGCGGAACGCAGATCATGGTTTTGGTCGCAAGCCCGCTGTCGTCGAAAACCGTGCTTTCAAAGCGCGTATCGTGCGCCGCGTCGGCGATCATGACCGATTTTCCGGTCTTTGTGACCACGCCTTCGATCCCGACTCCGTTTTCTACGGTGATGTCGGATATATCCGCCGGCCCGATATGGAACACCGGGCTGAGCCGTTCGGTTTTCGGATCGAGCAGCCATATGGCGCCCGCCACGCTTCCGAGCTCCGAAACGATGATCTCCAGACTCCCGGAAAGAGCGTCCTCTATATTGTCCACCTCGAGAAGCTGTTCCATTATCCTCCACGTGGCTTTTGTAAATCTTTTCTCCTGTTCCATACTGCGCTCCTTGAAACGCCCGGTGCCATACGGCAGGCGCGCGAACGTATTAAATCGATAATATCAATATATTATATACTATCCGGCTGGATTATTCAAGATATTTTTTCGTTATTTTGCTTATTTTGCGTTTTTTCTTTCTTTTTCGCCGGAAATACGCAAAAAAGATCCGCGAAGGCGTCTGCTTCGCGGATGCGTGTGCGGAAACCGGCGCGGACAGCCGCGCCGCGCAGTATTTTCAGTTATGGCTTTTAAGGTTCGGGCAGTGAGAGATTATGTACTGCTTTACGAATTCGAAATCCTCCGGGCGGGCGAACACCATATTGTGGTCGAGCCGGCCGTTGACTTTTATGATCCCCCTGCGCGGACAGCCCTTTACCTTGCGCGTCCGGGAGAAATCGGAATACATTTCGGTACGGGAGGCGGCGATCCCGGCTCCGACGCCGCTGAAGCGCCCGGAAGCCAATCCGCCCATCGCCGCCGCGGCGCCGATCTTGCGCGCCTTCTTCGCCTGGGCTTCGATCTGCTTGTGGTTCACTCCATTTTCGTCCATCTCGAACCGCACTATGTATTTTCCGCCCATTATCGCGGCGTATAGCAGATACCCCAAAGCGACGAGCGCCGTCATCACCCCGAGGGCGATCCCGAACGCTTTAAGAGATCCGAGCACGTTGTTGCCCTCAAAGGCGTCGAGTATCATCACGAAAGCGAATATCCCGAGCACGATAAAGAAAAATATCTTCCACACGAGAAAGAACACGGTGGGGTTTTTGAAAAGACTCATCGCGTACTCCCAGCGGTATTTTCCGTCCGGGCAGAGCGTAACGCGGGTATTATCCTGCGCGGGCGCCGCTTCCGGGACCGGCTCCGCGGGAGCCCCGCAGGCGGGGCAGAACGACGCGCCGCCGTTTAACTGCGCGCCGCAGTTCGAACAGTATTTCGCCATTGTTTTTCTCCTTTTCGAAACGTTTGGATCATCGCGCTGCTTTTTTCAAACGTATTATAGCATATTTTAAGCCGCCTTGCAATAGCCGCGCAAACGCAAACGCATATTTTTTTCGCCAACCGTTGATTTTATTCTTTTTCCGTGTTATACTCAAATCGTAAAAATACGTTCACGCGCGAAGCGCCGGAAGGAGCAGCATATGCATTGGCACAGAAAGAAAAAGAATGAACCTGCGGAAAACCCGGATATCGTCTATCTGCACAAGCCGGAGCCCTGCGTCTGCGGCGGAAACACCACCACGCTGGACAAAAGCGCGCCGCACGTAATAACCTCCCGCGATATCGTGTATTTCGAAGTATTCAGCGCGCTGCATGGCGACGCCGTGGGCAGCGACGGCGGACCGATAGGATATATTTCGGCGTTCGCGGCCCCGGACGGCGAGGGTACGTTCATTATGCTTCAAGAATCCGAATGGCCCCGTGAAAGCGCCGAAAGAAGGGCTTCGTGGGCGTGGATAAAGGGCAGCGTCTTCCCCGCCCTCGCGGAGATAGCGGAAAAGCACGAATTCGCAAAGAACAACGGATACAGCTCGTTCACGCACGGGCTGCCGGAAAACTTCGGCGGGGCGATAAACGTCAAATACGCCTCCGGCGAGAAGATATACGTTGCCGACAATCAGGGCGCGGTGCTTACCACCGAGGCGGCGACGGATATAGCAAAGGTTTTCGGCGACGCGCTGAAGGGCGAAAGGATCGCGATCCCGAAAGCGGAAAGGATCGCCGCGATACGCTTTTCAGAAACGCGCGGCGACGGCGGATATACCAAAGCGGAGCTTACCGTTTCCCCGGACGGGACGGCGGTGAACCGCAGGGAATCGAAGTACGACGGACCGACGGTATACAGGAGCGAAAAGGCGGTGGACGCGGAAACGGTGGCGAAAATACGCCGGAATATCGACGAAAACGGCCTGCTCGCGTGGGGCGGGCTGCCCGACATCGGATACAAGTTCAGCAGTGATTCGGAAATGACCTTTGTGCTTGACGACGGGAGCGAGATAACCGTCCGCGACGGGCGACAGACGCCCGATTCGATAAGCCGGGGATATTTTAAAGTCGAGCTTGAAATCAAAACGTAAAACTGACAGAGGTTTTTTATGGCTAAGCTTTATTTCAAATTCGGAGCGATGGGCAGTTCCAAAACCGCGCAGGCGCTTATGACAAAGTTCAACTACGAGGAAAAGGGGCAGACCGTGTGGCTGGTGAAGCCCGCTACCGACCTGCGCGACGACATGGTGGACGAAAACGGAGTCGTGCATACCGTTATAAAATCCCGCATAGGGCTTTTTGCCGAAGCGGAAGCGCTGCCCGACGATACGGACATATATGCGGAATACGTAAAGCGCGGGAACGGCGGCAAGTATACCGACGTTATAATCTGCGACGAATGCCAGTTCCTTACCGGAAAGCAGGTGGAGCAGCTTAAGGACCTTGCCGACAGGCGTGACGTTCCGGTGCTGTGCTTCGGGCTGAGGGCGGATTTTCAGACGCTTATGTTCCCCGGGAGCAAGCGGCTTTTCGAGATAGCCGACAGCATTACGGAAATTAAATCCATTTGCCGCTGCGGACGCAAGGCGACGGTGAACGCCCGCTTTGACGACGACGGACAGATAATTACCGACGGCGAGCAGGTATGCCTGGGCGGGAACGACAGATACGAGGGAATGTGCTATAAATGCTACCGCGCGCTGATAGAAGACAAGCTTAAAAGCGAAGGGAGAATGTAAAATGGATCTTAAAGAGATACTTTCCAGATGCGACCACACCCTGCTGGCGCAGGGGGCTACTTTTGAGGAAATAAAGGCGCTTTGCGACGACGGGATAAGGTTCGGCACCGCGTCGGTGTGCATCCCGGCGTGCTACGTGCGCCGCGCGAAGGAATACGTCGGAAGCAAGCTTAAGATCTGCACCGTTATCGGGTTTCCGAACGGCTACGATCCCACGCCGGTAAAATGCTTTGAAACCGCTCTTGCCGTTGCCGACGGCGCGGACGAGATAGATATGGTGATAAATATAGGAATGGTCAAGGAGCGCCGCTACGCCGACGTCACGGCGGAGATAAACGCGGTGAAGGACGCCTGCGCGGGCAGACTGCTTAAGGTGATAATAGAGACCTGCCTGCTTACCGAGGAGGAAAAGATCGCCATGTGCAAAGCGGTCTCGGATTCGAGAGCCGAATACATAAAGACCTCCACGGGATTTTCGAAGGGCGGCGCGACGAAAGAGGACGTGGCGCTTATGAAGAAATACTGCGCTCCGCATATAAAGATAAAAGCCGCGGGCGGGATCTCGTCAATAGAGGACGCGGAAGACTTTATCAATCTGGGCGCTTCGCGGCTGGGCACCAGCAGGATCGTAAAGATCGCAAAAGAGCTGAACAAATAAGTTTTTATAAGGAAGGAACAGATTATGGCAAATTATCCGACTCCCCACATAAACGCAGCGCCGGAGGATTTTGCGAAGACGGTGCTTATGCCCGGCGATCCGCTGCGCGCGAAATACATCGCGGAAAACTTTCTGGATTCACCCGTGCTCGTGAACAACGTGCGCGGCGTGCAGGGATATACCGGCACCTACAACGGCACGCGAGTAAGCGTTATGGCAAGCGGTATGGGAATGCCGTCGATAGGCATTTATTCCTACGAGCTTTTCAACTTCTTCGGCGTGGAGAACATACTGCGCGTCGGCTCCGCCGGAGCGATGAGCGAGAAGATCCGCGTGCGCGACATAGTTATCGGTATGGGCGCTTCGACCAATTCAAGCTACGCGCGCCAGTTCCGGCTGCCGGGGGACATTTCGGCGATCTGCAGTTATTCCCTGCTTAAAAACTGCACCGAGGCGGCGGACGAGATGGGCGTGCGTTACCACGTCGGGAACCTGCTTTCGTCGGACACCTTCTACAACGATACGGACGGGCTTACCGCGGAGGAGCTCCCGGCGCACGTCTGGGGCAAAATGGGCATTATGGCGGTGGAAATGGAAGCCGCCGCGCTTTACCTTAACGCCGCGCGCTGCGGAAAGAACGCGCTTGCGATCTGCACCGTTTCCGACCACCTTATAACCGGAGAGGAAACGACGGCGGAGGAAAGGCAGAACTCCTTTACCGCGATGATGGAGCTGGCGCTGCGCACCGCGGTGAAAGCGGAGGGCAACGCGAAATGAAAAAGCGTGTTTTTATAATCGTTCTGGATTCGCTCGGCGCGGGCGAGATGCCGGACGCGCCGCTGTTCGGCGACTTCGACTGCCACACCCTGAAACGCATTTCCGCATCGCCGGAATTCCGATTTGATTCGATGAAGAAAATGGGTATGGGCAACATCGACGGGCAGGATTTCCTCCCGCGCGAGGATAAGCCGCTTGCCGCCGTGTGCCGTCTTGCCGAAAGGTCGATGGGCAAGGACACAACCATAGGACACTGGGAGATATCCGGCGTGGTCTCCCCCGCCCCGATGCCGACTTATCCGCAGGGGTTCCCAAAGGAAATAATCGACGAGTTCGTAAAACAGACCGGACGGGAAATACTCTGCAATATGCCATATTCCGGCACGGAAGTTATAAAAGACTACGGCGAGGAGCATATAAAGACCGGAAAGCTTATAGTATACACCTCCGCGGACAGCGTGTTCCAGATCGCCGCGCACGAGGAATACGTTCCCTTGGAAGAGCTTTACGGATACTGCCGCACGGCGCGTAAGATCCTTTGCGGGAAGCACGCCGTGGGGAGGGTGATCGCGCGGCCGTTCGTAGGCACGCCCGGCAATTTCACCAGAACGGCGAACCGGCACGATTTTTCGCTTGAACCGCCGAAGAAAACCCTGCTCGACGCGCTGAAGGAAGCCGGAAAAACGGTTTACGCGGTGGGCAAGATAAACGATATCTTCGCCGGCTGCGGAGTTACCGAAAAGGTCTATACCCACGGCAACACCGAAGGGCTTAAAATATCTCTCGAAGCGCTTGACAGGGATTTCGAGGGGCTTTGCTTTATCAACCTCGTCGATTTCGATATGCTTTACGGGCACAGGCAGGATATAAACGGATACGCCCGCGCCTTTGCCGAATTCGACGCCTGGCTCCCGAAGTTCACCGAAAAAATGCGGGACGGGGATATACTGTTCATCACCGCCGACCACGGCTGCGACCCCGGGGATTCCCACACCGACCACACGCGCGAATACACTCCCCTGCTGGTTTACGGCAAGGGCATAGCGCCGGTAAATCTCGGCACGCGCGCCGGATTCTGCGACATAGCGGCGACCGCGGCGGAATATCTGGGTATATCCTACCGCGGCGACGGAAGCAGCTTCCTGCGGGAGATCGCCGCCCCGACAGCCGAGGAAACCGCCTTGTGCGCCGCCGCGCTCGCATCGCATGAGCGCGCCTACGCCCCATATTCCAAATTCAAAGTGGGCGCGGCGCTTTTGACGGCGGACGGAAAGATCTATTCCGGCTGCAACATCGAAAACGCTTCGCTGACGCCCACGGTATGCGCGGAACGCACGGCGCTGTTCAAAGCCGTGAGCGAGGGCGCGCGCGAATTCAGGATGCTTGCCGTTTGCAGCGGCGAAAACGAACCCGACGCGGCGTTCCCGCCCTGCGGAGTGTGCAGGCAGGCGCTTTCGGAGTTCTGCGGGAGCGATATGCCGGTGCTTATTTTGAAAAACGCGCGCGAGTTCCGGCGCACCACGCTGGGCGAGCTGTTGCCGCAGTCTTTCACCGCCGAATATATGCGCTGAACAAACGGTAAAGAAAAATAGCGTCCGTTGACATAATACACTTGCTTTTGTCGTACGGATGTGTTATATTATGCTTGTCAATTAATGACAGATTTGTCTTACGACAACAAAAAAACGGAGGAAAATCACACATGAAACGCATCACAAGTCTCGTACTCGTCGTTCTTATGGTCCTCGTGGCGTTCGCCGCCTGCACCGGCAAGAAGACAGACGAAGTCGATCTCACCAAAGACGGCGCCGGCGAAGACGGCAAAGCCGAGATCGCAATGGTTACCGACGTTGGACAGCTTCTTGACAAGAGCTTCAACCAGGGCACCTGGGAAGGCGTTGTCCGTTATGCTACCGCTAACGGCAAGACCTACAAGTACTATCAGCCCGCCAACGGCTCCAACGCCAGCGACGACGACCGCATCAACGCGATGGAACAGGCGATCACCAACGGCGCGAAGATAATCGTCGCCCCCGGCTTCCTTCAGGCAACCGCTATGGAAACCGTCGCCAAAAAGCACACCGACGTTAAGTTCGTGTTCGTTGACGGTTGGGCTCTCAGTCTCGACAACGTGACCGCCATCGTTTACAAGGAACAGGAATCCGGCTATCTCGCCGGCTACGCAGCCGTTATGGAAGGCTACACCAAACTGGGCTTCACCGGCGGCGGCGGCGGAACCAACCCCGCTGTCAACCGTTACGGCTACGGCTTCCTTCAGGGCGCCGAAGCTGCCGCCAAGGAAAAGAACGTTGACGTTACCGTTAAGTACAGCTTCCTTTACGGCTCCACCTTCAGCGCTTCCGCCGAACTGCAGACTCAGATCTCCGGCTGGTACGACAAGGGCACCGAAGTAGTGTTCGCCTGCGGCGGCACTATGTTCAACTCCGTCCTTTCCGCTGCCGACAAGTATCCGGAAGCAAAGGTCATCGGCGTTGACGTCGACCAGTCCTATGAATCCGAAAAGGTCATCACTTCCGCTATGAAGGGACTTTCCGTTTCGGTTCAGAAGGTCCTCGGCCAGTTCTATGCCGACAAATGGGACGCCGAACTTAAGAACGTTGCTCAGAACCTCGGCGCTGCCGACGACGCTACCGGGCTTCCCGAAGCCACCTGGTCTCTCAAGAACTTCAAACTCGACGATTACAAAGCTCTGTTCGCAAAGATAAAGAGCGGCGAGATCAAACCCACCGACGTAGTTCCCGACGACGTTACCGCCGGCTGGACCAAACTTACTGTCGACTTCGAGAAATAATTTTACCGCAATGGGCTGCTGCAAGGGTTGCAGCAGCCCTTTTATTTGAACAAGCGGACGTTTTTCCAATCAAAGAAGTAATAAGAAAGCGCTGAAGAATTATGGCAGAACAAATTCTTAACGACAACGCGCCGTATGCGATAGAGATGCGGAACATCACAAAGGTGTTCCCCGGCATAATCGCAAACGACAATATAACGCTGCAGCTTAAAAAAGGCGAAATACACGCGCTGTTAGGCGAAAACGGCGCCGGAAAGTCCACGCTTATGTCGGTGCTTTTCGGGCTTTATCAGCCGGAGCAGGGCGAAATATACAAAGACGGCAAAAAAGTTACGATAAACGACCCGAACGACGCGAACGCCCTGGGTATAGGGATGGTGCACCAGCACTTCAAGCTGGTGGAGGTCTTTACCGTCCTCGACAACATAATACTCGGCACCGAGCCGAACAAGCTCGGCTTCCTGCAGAAAAAAGAGGCGCGCAAGCGCATCACGGAGCTTTCGCATACCTACGGTCTGAACGTCGACCCGGACGCGTTGATCGAGGATATCACGGTCGGTATGCAGCAGCGCACCGAGATACTTAAAATGCTCTACCGCGACAACGATATCCTTATATTCGACGAGCCGACGGCGGTGCTTACCCCGCAGGAGATAACCGAACTTATGCAGATAATCCGCGGGCTCGCAGCCGAGGGAAAATCGATATTGTTCATATCCCACAAGCTGAACGAGATAATGGAGCTCGCCGACAGGTGCACGGTGCTTCGCAAGGGCAAATACATCGGCACCGTAAACATCGCCGACACCACGAAGGAAGAGCTTTCCAGCATGATGGTCGGCAGAGACGTTAAGTTCGCGGTGGACAAGACCGAGGCGCGGCCTACGGAAACGGTGCTTGAAATAAGGAACCTTTCGGTAAAGAGCCGCATCCACAAAAAGCTTGCGGTAAAGAACGTTTCGCTGCAAGTCCGCGCGGGCGAGATAGTCTGCATCGCCGGGATAGACGGCAACGGGCAGAGCGAATTCATCCACGCGATAACCGGGCTCGAAAAGCCGGAGCCCGGGAGTCTGGTCCTGCTTAAAGGTATGAACGTTACGCGCTCCTCGATACGTTACAAAAAC
>JAEEGL016169299.1_pt1 | contig 23117 bp, 22 predicted proteins | sample 9134231 | NCBI WGS metagenome assembly JAEEGL01 (sample SAMN16246548, study PRJNA631951) | gut metagenome | biome: gut microbiome; feature: rumen; material: fiber-attached | host: Bos | place: Iran: Karaj | collected 2018-10
CAACAAAGGTGTCTTTGGCGGAATCGGCGGATTCGGTGACTACCCGCAGGTGCAGCAGTACCAGGACGTGGTGATGTACATCCTCTATCCGTTCTTCATGCCGCTGCTCTTCCTGCTTGCGGGCATCAGCGCGCGCTATGCGCTGGAGAAGAAAAGCACCCGGGAATGGTTCAAGGCCCGCACGCGGAAACTGCTGGTGCCGGGTACCATCGGCCTGTTCGTGTTCCACTGGATGGTGGGCTATTTCAATACCGTCGTAGCCCAGCGGCAAGGCGTGTTTGAAGGAACTCCGGCTTTGGTGAAGTACGGGATCATGGCCGTCAGCGGCACCGGTCCGCTCTGGTTCGTCCAGCTCCTTTGGCTGCTGTGCATCGTGCTGCTGCTGGTACGGGCGCTGGACAGGCAGGACAAGTTCTGGAACTGGTGCGGCAAGGCCAGCACCGTTGTCATCATCATGCTGGGCATCCTTTTCTGGGTAGGCGAGCAGACGCTCGTCAAGGAGCCCCGCCCCCAATCCGCGGACGGGCTCTGGAACCTCTATAAACCGCTGTTCTATCTGATTCCCTTCCTGCTGGGCTATTTCGTGTTCTCACACGATGCCGTGCAGGAGAAGGTAAAGAAGATTTGGATTCCGCTGCTGGCCTGCGCCGTGGCTGCAGGAGTGGCCCTGATCGTCACGACGTGGGGTAAGGACAACACCTCCCCGCAGTATCTGGGGTCGCCGCTCAACAACCTCTACGGCTGGCTGATGTGTCTCGCATTGATGGGCTGGTTCCAGGCGAAGTTCGACCGGACAGGCCGGTTTGCGGGCTATATGACGCGATCCAGCTTTGGCTTCTACGTGGTCCATTACCTGGTTGTCGCCAGCCTGGGCTATATGATGAAAATGCACACGCAACTGCCGCCATGGTCGATGTACATCATCCTGACGGTCGCGGTGTTTACGCTTACCCCGCTGCTTTATGAAATCCTGCACCGCATCCCGTTCATCCGCTGGTGTGTATTCGGCGAGACGAAACGGGGCTGAGCGGTTATTTTGAGAACTTGAAGAAATCGGGCGTAACCACCATCATGATCCAGCCCCACTGGAGGCGGTTCCTGTCGCTGGTGCGTTTGAGGCGGGTCATCGTTTCGGTTCCCTTCATATAGCTGTAGCCAGCCTGGAGGGATACGTCCTTGGCGATGTCCCAGTTCAGGGAGAATTCGAGTTCGTGTCCCAGCGTTTTCTTCACATCCTCCAGGTCGGCCGTGATGGCCAGATAATGGTAGACACCCGTGACGTTCAACTTGGGGATGATATTCCAGCTGACACCCGCGTGCAGATCCTGGAGGCCCGGGGAATTGCCGCCGTAGTAGGCGGAGAGGTAGAAAAAGTCCATGGCCCCGTAGAACTGGTGGTGCGAGCCGAAGAGGGGGTTGAAACCGCGTACTTCCGTTTTCAAGGCCATTCCGATCTGCCCGTCCTTGGGAACGTAGTATTTGTCGCCGCTCATGTAGTAATAGCCGAGTTGCACGCCTAGGCTGGGCGTTGCCTGCCAGGCCGATTCAATACTGGTCATCCAGGCGTGGATGGGGAGATTGTGCTCCTCACGTCCAGTCTGTCTGTAGTAGGAGGCCTGCACGCTGACGTTCTTGGGATGGGCGTCCACGAAAGCACCGAAGAGCTGCTGGTATTTCGTCTTGTCTTCCTTATCCTTCATGCTCTGCATGCCGGTGTTCATGCCGATAATCGAAGTGCTCAGCCAGGGGACGATGTCCCAGTGGTACCAGAGCGTCTGCATGCTCTTGTACGGCTGTCCGCCGTCGACGTAATAGGTGCCGCCTTCGATATTCTCGTCATTCTGGTTGAAGGCTACCAGCATGTGAACCTTGTGCCGTTTGCCTTCATATCCCAGATTGACGACGTCATGCGTCGTGGATGCCATCACCCAGTCATCGGATCCGATGATGCGCTGGTCGTCGTATTTCAGTTTCTGACGTCCCAGGCGTGTAAAGAGACCCTTGTGACGGAGGCCGAACCATGCTTCGTCGATGGTCAATTTTCCGGCGGAGCTGGAACCCCAGACACCATAGAACTTGGGCGAGAAACGAACTTCCAGCCAGGGATTGGAGTAGTTGAAACCCACTACGCTCTTGCCTGTCAGGAATACGGCATAATCGGCTTTGCCGTCCTTAGGCATAGCGCCGTGCCGCACTTCGCCGCGTGTCCAGAACTCGGCATTGATACTGAAATTATGTTTCGGGGCCAGGGTGTCACTTTGGCCTGCGCATACTCCTGCTGCAAGTAGAAAGGCCAGCAGGACGGTGGCTGGTTTGAAAAGTTTCATAGGCTAGGGGCGAATCATTTCTACAAATTTACAAAAATTCAGGAAAGCCTGATCCGTTTCTTCAGCCGGATGTCAGCGGAAGAGGCGCCGATGCGGATCTTGGCGCGCTTGCCCGGGAAGGTGAACGCGTGGGTGTCGCTGTCCCACAACTTCATGTCTTCCGCCGGGACGACCAGTTCCACGGTCCGTGTTTCTCCCGCTTTCACGGCGACCCGTGCAAAGCCGCGCAGGCGCTGGGCCGCGTCGTCGCCCTTGAAGGCGGCGTAGAGCTGGACGACTTCCTCGCCGTCGCGTTTTCCGGTGTTCTTGAGCTGGAAGCGGAAGACGTAATTGTCGCCCTCCCGCTTGACTTTCAGTCCGGAATACTTGAATGACGTATAGCTGAGGCCGTGGCCGAAGGGGAAGAGGGGCTTGCCTTTGAAATACATGTAGGTCCGGCCGTGGCGGATGTCATAGTCCAGCATATTGGGCAGGTCGAGGATGTCGCGCACCCAGGTCTGGGTGAGACGCCCGGCGGGGTTGTAGTCGCCGAAGAGTACGTCGGCCAGTGCGCTGCCCAGCTCCTGACTGCACTGCGTCAGGTGGACAATGGCGGGCACGTGCTCCGCCGTCCAGTTGATGGCGAACGGAAAACTCGAGATGAGCACGGCCACGGTACGGGGGTTGGCCTGCCAGACCACTTTGATGAGGTCTTCCGTCTCCAGTTGCAGGCTGCGCCGGTCCAGCGCCTCGCGGCCGTCACCGGCCACGATGCCGTAGGCCCAGGGCGACTGCACGGACTGCATATCCCAGTCCGGGCTGGTGGCGGGGTGGTTGCCCACGCACACGATGCAGACGTCGGCCCAGCGGGCGAGTTCCTGTGCGCTGCCGTCCGAATCCCAACGCTGGAACCGGACCTCGGTCTGCGTGCTGTCCACGGCGTTACGAATGCCCTCCAGCGGGCTGATGCGGTAGGAGGGAAGGGCGCCGTACCAGTCCTTGAGCACGGCTTCGGCCCGGTTGCCGAAGACGGCGATCTTTTTGACTTTGTTGCGGTCCAGCGGCAGGGTCTCCTTTTCGTTCTTGAGCAGGACGATGGATTTCTGCGTTACCAGGCGCGCCTTGTCGCGGGCTTCCTGGGTCTCCCAGGGCAGTTCTTCACCGTATTCCACGGCATCGTAGGGACATTCGGCATCCATCAGGCCCAGCTTCAACATCGTGCGCAGGTTGTTTTTCGTGCGGGCGTTGAGGAGATCCTCGGGGATAAAGCCCGCTTCCCATGCAGCCTTCACCTGCTCAAAACGGGAGTCGATGAAACGCGTCAGGCCCGCTTCCAAGGCCATCTGGATGGCTTCGTTGACATCCTTTGCATGTCCGTGCATTTCAGGCATATACAGGAAGCGCAGGGCACCGGCGTCATCCACGATGGTTCCTTTCATGCCCCATTCGTCCTGCAGGATATCCTTGATGAAGGGATTGGCGATGCACGGGACGCCGTTGTAGGCGTTGTAGGCGGTCATCAGGGACATCGCTCCGGCCCGTGCTCCTTTCCAGAATCCGTAGCTGTAGTAGTCGCGGAAGAGCGTTTCGTCAAAGCGCGAATCGGTCCGGTAACGGTTGTCTTCGTTGCTGTTGGCCAGGAAATGCTTCATCAGCGAAGCGCCGCGCCAGTACTTCGGGTCGTCGCCCTGGATGCCTTTGACTTCAGCCGCCACCATCTCGCCCACGAGATACGGGTCTTCGCCGAAGCTTTCTTCCGTGCGTCCCCAGCGGGGATCGCGGGCAAGGTCGGCATTCGGCGCCCAAAGGATCAGGCATTTCCATTCCGAATCGTGGGAATAGAAACGCGCTTCGTGCGACATCACGTCTCCGACGATGTGCGCCATCTCCCGGTCCCAGGTCTCACCGATGCCGTAGGCCTGCGGGAAAGCGGTGCTGTTCCGGTATTTGGGCTTTGGCCGGCCGGGCCAGCCGCCGAACTGGCCGGCGTTGCCCAGGTTCGGAAGTTCCGCGTCGCCGCCCCGCACGATGCCGTGGATGGCTTCGGTGGCGCCGGGGTTGGCGATGCCCAGCCGCGGAACGCCCTGGCCCACCAGCGTGGCCAGTTTCTCATCTACGGTCATCAGCGACAGGACATTGTCGAGCCGTGCCTCGTCAGGGAGCGAGGGATTCTGAAAGTGATACGCATGTGCGGGTTCCTGTGCCGGTGCGCTCCACGCAACGGCCAACAGCAGAAAAGCCAGCCAGAAAGGTTTCATCATGTTCAGGATAAGGGGTTTCTTTCTACGAAGATATAAAAAAAATACTGGCGCGCGCAATTGCTGACTTTTTTACTATCTTTATCCTTTCAAAAGACAATTGACGATGAAAGAGAACCTGACCATTGGTGTCCTGACGTCCGGGGGAGACTCCCCGGGAATGAATGCGGCCATCCGCGCCGTCACCCGTTCCGCCATTTATGCGGGATGGAAAGTTTATGGCATCTACCGGGGCTTTGAAGGCCTGATTCACGGAGAGTTCAAGGAGTTTACGAACGAATCGGTGAGCAACACCATCCAGCGGGGCGGTACGATCCTGAAGACGGCCCGCAGCGACGAGTTCCGGACCCCGGAAGGACGCAACAAGGCGTATGAGAACCTGCGCAAGCATCATATCGACGCCCTGATCGTCATCGGCGGCAACGGCTCGCTTTCCGGCGCGCAGGAACTTGCCCGCGAGCATGAAGTGACGGTCATCGGCCTGCCCGGCACCATCGACAACGACCTTTACGGCACCGACTCGACCATCGGTTACGACACGGCGCTCAACACCATCGTCGATTGCGTTGACAAGATCCGCGATACCGCCACCTCGCACGACCGCATTTTCTTCGTGGAAGTGATGGGACGCGACGCCGGCTTCCTGGCACAGAACAGTGCGATCGCCGCCGGTGCGGAAGCCGCCATCATCCCCGAGGACAAGACGGACATCGACCAGCTTGCCCAGTTCATCGGGCGGGGTATCCGCAAGAGCAAGAACAGTTCCATTGTCATCGTATCGGAGAGCCATAAGGACGGCACCGGGGGAGCGCTGCATTATTCGGAGCGTGTCCGCAAGGAGTATCCGGAGTATGATGTGCGAGTCACGATCCTGGGCCACCTGCAACGCGGCGGGCGTCCTTCAGCCTACGACCGCATCCTGGCGTCCCGCCTCGGCGTGGCTGCCATCGAGGCCCTGAAGGAAGGCCAGCGCAACATCATGGTGGGCATCAAGAACGACCAGATCGTCTATGTCCCTATCGCAAAGGCCATCAAGACGGACAAGCCCATCGACCGCGAGCTCATCAACGTCCTGACGGTCCTTTCTATTTAACTGAATTTTGAGGCAAAATGATAGCCCGAAGCGATTAGAACTCGCTTCGGGCTACTTTTTTAAATGTCATAGGTAAGACCGAAGGTGATGGTCTTGCTGTTGGGCTGGAGCGGTGTTCCCTCATACGGGATCGTGCCGCCGAAGCCGTTCTGCAATCCGCCCTGGATACGGAAGCGTCCGATGCAGACGGAACCGGCCATGCCGAAGACCGTTCCGAACGATCCGCGTCCGATGTTGGCCGAAAGGTCCAGCCATTTCAGGGGATTGACACCCACGCCGAAACGTGCTTCCCAGTACGGCCGGCCGGCATAGCCGTTGTACTGGCCGATGACGCCGACGTTCAGCCGGTCGTAGAACGGCATCACGTACTTGATGCCGGCGTTGGCCTGGAAGGGGATGGCGTTGAACGTCCAGCCGCGCTTGACGTGCTCCGGCTTCAGTTCTTTCAACCATTCCTTGCCGGCGTTCACCACACGCTTCAACAGTCCGGCTGCGTTGAGTTCTTCGTAGGTCAGGTTGTTCACTCCGGTGAACGAGACATCGCCGGCTGAACGGGCTACACTGGCGTAGTTCCAGAAGAGACCGCCCAGGTCCAGGACGGAAGCCGAGATGGTCAGGCCCTCGACGGGACGGATGGCGACACCCAGGTCAAAAGCAGCGCCCATGCCCTTAGGGAGCCGTTTCCGCCAGCCGGTTTCGCTCGTCAGGTCGGCTTCGACCGAAATGCCCGCCGAAAGCTTGTCCTCGCTCATCCAGACGTCCATCCGGTCGACACCGGCATTGACGGCATACAGGCCGACCAGGAGTTTGGCCCGTGCACCGAGCGATACGAAGTCGCCCAGGTCGACGCCGAATCCGTAGGCCAGTTCGGCATAGAGTTTCCCCGAGCCGCCCATTCCTTTGAAATCGAGTGCAGGTACCCGGGAGCCCGTCTTGAGGAACTGGAAGATGGATTTGGGGACGGCGGCCCCGTAATATCCACGGACGCTGGCTTCCAGGGTGTGATAGAATTGTCCGGTCCGGAAGCCGTAGGCGAAGAGATTGGCATTGATGGAACCCAGCGTATAGTTGTCATCTTTCAGCTGGTTGAGGAATTCCCCGGCTTCGACGGAGGAATGCAGTGCCGTCACCAGACCGCCTTCGCGCGGATAGAGAAAAGCTGCGGCACCCACGTTCGCCCGGGTGTTGTAGGTCACTTCTCCGATGCCGATAAAGTTCGTCGTGCCCGTCAGGGCCGGATTGTAACGGTAGGCTTGCCGGTAGTTGCGCAGCAAGAAACCTTCCTGGAAGGTCTGTGCGGCCGCGCCCGTGCAGAGGCAGAGGAGGGCCAGGATAAGGATCAGGTTAGTTTTCTTCATGGCCGAAAAGGGTTATGCCACCGTTGAGGCGGACGTAAGACGACTTGATAAATACACCCTGTTTGCTGGAAAGCGGCACGTTGCCCAGTCCGGGGGTGGACTGGAGGGTAACGTTGACCTTGAGCCCGGCAATGTCGGGAACGACACCATCCTTGGCTTCGATGACCAGATTCAGCGGCGATGTGACAGGCGTTTCCAGGGAGCCTCCGGCAAGGGTGAAGCCGGAAGTGACGGAAACGTTTTCAGCCACGACAGGGTCTTCTCCCTCTTTTCCCGAGGGGGTGAGGATCTGAATGGAATTGACGGCCACGGAGAGAGGAAGGGTATTCTGCACGTCCAGTACGAGCTGGCATTTGTGAATCTGATACTTCTTGAGATCCACGGACACCTTGACGGTGGGCAGGGCGAAGGGAAAATTCAGCTTTTCGCCCAGCGCGATGTTGGTCTTGTACTTAAAGCTGAAGGAGAGGTTGGGCTGGGACGAGGAATAAATGCCCGGCTCTGCCGGAATGTCGACGGACAGGTCTTTCAGCGAGACGGTGTAGATGCTTTGGCCGACGGTTGACGGAATCTCGAACTGGGCAATGGTCGTTTTGTAGCTGTCCCGCAAGGAAAAGACGGGCAGCGGGATGGACTGGCTGTAAGACTGGTCTATCGTGCTGGCGTTCGCTTCGGTATGGAATGTAATGGGCTGGTCATAGGGATTCGTGGCCTGGATGATCAGTTGCTGGTTGGCAAGGGAGAGGCCGACCATGGTCAGCAAAGAAGTGGAACCGACGTTAGTGGACATCGTTCCGGGATTCCAGGTGAAGGGCTCTTTGCTGTCACCATGGCGCCATGCGAGTTCGTACGCGTCGACGCTGCAAATATTTTTTTCTTCTTCAATATAAAAAAGCCCGTCACTTCCTTCCTTGAGAATGGACGTCAGCAGTTGTCCGATGCTCGAGTCCAGAAGGTTCTTGACGGTGAAGGGCCCGATGCTGCCGATGGGGACGACCACCTCGTCTGAAAAGAGGGTCACCTCCGTATTGACGCCGTCGGTCAGGTCATAGTCGCTGTGTGAAGCACAGCCCCACAGCGACAGGGCTCCAAGTGTCAGTAATAGTGTTATTCTTTTGAATTTCATTGATTTATTAATGTTGGAAATACGATTAAAGGGTAATTCCCATAATGTAATCGTTCATAAAAAACCCGTGGCCGATGGGGAAGTCACCTTCGCGGATGACGGTCATTCCGAGATGGCGGTACATCTCGACGGCGCGGGTGTTGTAGCGGTTTACGTGAAGCTGGATGCGGCATGGCCAGCCGGCTGCCGCATCCTTGACAAACTTGAAAACGTAGTCAATGAGTTTCCTGCCATATCCCTGGCCCCTCCACGCTTTAAGAAGGTAGAGTTTCTGAAACTCAAACAGGTAGGCGCCATCTTCCTGCAGGCCGAGCGGCTGCACGGAAAGATAGGCGAAGGGTTCTCCCTCGTCTGACTCCGCAATGAAATAGATATGTCCGTCCGGACCCATCTGCCGCTCCAGGCTCGCTTCGGAGTACATCCATTCCAGCATATACTCCATCTGCTCCGGAGAGAGGATCTCCCGGTAGGTGTCGCGGAAGGAGACATCGGCCATCGACCGGATGAGCGGGATGTCTTCTGTCGAGGCGCGCCGGACGATCATTTCACGAGCCACCTCCTCAGCGAACGGATGGCGAGCAGGGCCACGATGGTCCAGCCGGGGCCATCCTGCGCCTTGATATTGGACACTTGCTGCGACAGGTTGCTCGACTTGATCTGGTGCTGGATCATCCGGATCGACGACTCCAGTTCCGCATAGTTACGGATGTCGGAAAAATCATTCTTTGCCATTGCCGTAAAAGATTTTGATGAACAACCGGACGAATGAGTCGCGGAACATGCGTTTGCGCAGCAGGAACAGGATGACGAGCGCCAGCACAAAGACACCGCATACGATGGAACACGCAACCGGCATGCTGCCGGTCCATACGCTGAGCCACGAGATCAGTACGACTGAGATCAGGCTCAGGACAATGATCAGCATGGCCACCAGCAGCAACGCCGAAACCACCCGGGATGATGCTACGGACAGGCCTTGCGTCGTGCGCAGTTTGAGTTCATCGACCTTCAGGTCGACATAATCCTTCAGGTCGTTCATTTGCCCACCTTTTCTTCCACTGTCTCGACGGCTGCCTTTGCCGTGGCCTCTGCCTTATCCTTGAAGTTTTCTACGGCGTTCTCAAGTTCATCCAAGCCGGAAGCGGCTTTCTTCTTTAACTGATCGATCTTCTCACGGCCTTCATCGGTCTTTGCGAGCCAGATGGCAGCGGCACCAGCTGCAGCGCCTGCGAGGAATGCTAAAAATCCTTTGGTACTCATAGATTCAGGGTTTATAGGGTTATTGGTTTTTCTTGAAAATAAAGCCGGTTTCGACGGCTGTCTGCAGGTCGCCCTGCAGCTCGTGCACGCTGCGGCGCGCGTCGTGGAAAGGGTAGAGGAAGTTGTCTCCGTCCGGCCGCGCAACCAGCACCACGGGCTTTCCCTCCTCGTCATAGGTCAGGGTCCAGGTGGATTCGTAGGGCGGCTCCTCGGGCGACGTGAACTTGTAGATGCCCAGTTCGTCATAATAGCCGCCGCGGGCACCCACGCTCACCGAACCGTCGTCCCGGAAAATGAGGCGGGCGCCATGCCGGTCCTGCCACTCACCGAATACCCAAGGGTTCTCGAGGCGGCGTTCCTGGTCGCGGAGCGCTTCCACCTCGGCCGTTTCCCGCTGCGAAAGGCTGCTGCCGTCGGCGTGGCGGGCAAGGATCTCTTCGCGCCGCTCCTGCAGTTGTTCCTTCGGGACGCCGCGGAAGTCAGCGGGCGCGACCGGCGCGCTGCGACCGCAGGCACAGAGGACCGACGAAAGCAGGAGCACAAGCAGATAGAGGGTAACAGTCCGATTCATCACAATATATTAAATTGCAAGTTAGTAAAAATCCGTTAATTTCGTATCTTTGTCGTGTATGAAAAAGAAGATTCTCTCGATACTTGCCGTCGCCCTGATGCTCGCCATCCCGGCCTGGGCCGTTTTCAATGAAGCGGATTTTGCAAAAACCCTCAGCGTCCTTCGCTCCGAGCTCCATATGGAGAACGCCAAGATGGAGCAGATGCGTGCGCGCCTGAACCAGAACAACGAGGCGCAGCACCAGCAGCTGATCGAGATGACCAAGCGCTGCAACGAACTGGCCCTGATCCTCTATTCGCAGAACCAGGACTACACGTTCGACTTGACCTACGCGCTGGAGGAGGTGACCCGCCAATACAATGACTACAACAAGCAGCGGATGCCGTTTGACGAGATCGTCGTGCGGATGAACCTGGAAATCGAGCGTTATGAATACCTGGCCGAGGCGCTCCGCCGGCTTCCTCCGGTCCTCTCAAGGGTCGAGGTCGTACCCGATTCGCTTTCAGCTTTGATGGACACCATCCAGATGCAAGAGATCGCGCATCATCACGAAGACGGCTTTGACATCGTCGGACAGCATGAACACGAAGGTGAGGAGCACGGAGATTCCGACGAAGTAACGTTCTACCTTGACGAACAGGGGCGGATCGACCGCGATTCCTGCCTGGCCTATACTTTGAACCTGTTGGCGCTCTATACGGAGATGCGTGACAAGGTCGCGATGGACAGTGACCATTACGAAGGGATGAGCCGCCGCCTCGAAGAGAGCTACAATTACGCCACCAAGCGGTACCGTCTCATCCAGCGGCGCATCTTCATCGACGGACAGGACAACTACTTCAAGGTACTGCGCAACTTCCCTCAATACGCCCGGATGGCAATCCAGGATGCCCGTCGCAAATATAGCGTGAGCGATGCCGACATCGATTCCGGAACCTTGAGCCAGAGCGAGTGGCGCGGCCCGCTGGTGACGATGTTCATCGTCTACATCCTGGCCTTCATCGGCGTCGCGACCTTGCTGAGCAACGTGGTGATCCGTTTGCTGCGCAAGCGGGTCGAGCGTTTCCAGACCGAGGAGTTCCGGTTGCGCAGTCCGCTCATCACCCTGTTGAGCGGCGTGGTGATTTTTGCGCTGGGCGTGATGGTCGCAGGCCTGGGTGTGCAGCACAATTTCTTCGAGGTGGCTTCCGGGCTGCTGCTGGTGTATGCGTGGTTGCTCGCCGCAATCCTCGTGTCGCTGATCATCCGTATTCCCGCCGAGTACATCCGCAAGGTTTGGCGGTTGTACCTGCCCGTGGTGCTGCTGGGTCTGATCGTCATCACGTTCCGCATCATCTTCATACCCAACCGGCTCGTCAACCTCATCTTCCCGCCTGTCGTGCTGGCCTTCACCATCTGGCAGTATGTCATCTGCCGCCGCGTCCGCGACGCCAAAGAGGCGAGGGGAGATATGCTGTATGCCTGGATTTCTTTCGCGGTGATGTTGGCTACGACGGTCGTCGTATGGTCGGGATACGTGCTGCTGGGCGTGCAGGTCTTCATATGGTGGCTCTTCCAGCTGACGGCCATCGAGACCATCACGGCCCTCCATGTGCTTCTGGACCGCTATGAGGACAAATATTTGAAAAAGCGGAAACTGGAATACAAGAAGTCCCATACCATCTATGAGCCGGACCGCAAGGACGCCTACATTGCCGTGACCTGGCTGTCCGATTTCGTGAAGAAGGCCCTGCTGCCCATCCTGGCCGTACTGTCGGTTCCGGCCTGCCTCTGGTTTGCCGCCAACGTGTTCGACCTCACGGAAATCTGCCGTGAGAGCTTCTTCAAGCCTTTCTTCAATCTCAGCGACAAGGACGGCAACGCCATCCTGCACTTGTCATTCTATAAGATGGTGCTGGTCTTTGTCCTGTTATTCCTGTTCCGCTACATCAGCTATGTGCTGAAAGCCTTCTACCGTCGCCTTCGTTTCGACCGTTTCTCCGCCAAGGAGGGGAAGACGATGATCCACGACAATGAGATCAACTTCACGCTGGCCAACAATGTGATCGGTATCCTGGTCTGGGGTACTTACATCGTCATGGCCGTGGTGATGCTGCGCATCCCGATGGGCGCGCTGTCCATCGTGGCAGCCGGCCTGGCCACCGGTTTGGGCTTGGCGATGAAGGACATCCTGAACAACTTCATTTATGGTATCCAGCTGATGAGCGGCCGTCTGCGTGTGGGCGACTACATCGAGTGCGACGGTGTCCGCGGCAAGGTGACGTCGATCAGCTACCAGACGACGCAGATCGAGACGCTCGAAGACACGTTGATCGCCTTCACCAACACGACCCTCTTCAACAAGAACTTCAAGAATCTGACGCGGGGCAGTGCTTATGAGTATGTGAAAGTGACCGTGGGTGTGAGCTACGGATCAGATGTGGAGAAGGTGCGCGACCTCTTGCTGGAAGCTTCGCAGAAGCTGCTGACGAAGGACAAGTACGGCCGCAACATGGTAGACCCGAAGCGTGGCATTTCCGTCTCGGTCGACAGCCTCAGCGACAGCAGTGTCGATATCGCGATGAAGCAGTATGTGCTCGTTGAGGAGCGTTTCGGCTATATGTCACGCGCCCGCGAACTGATCTACAACACCCTCAGGGAAAACGGCATCGAAATCCCGTTCCCGCAGCGCGATGTGCATATCAAATAAAACAACGGCCTGGTCATTCCGACCGGGCCGTTTGTTTTGCGGGAAGAAACAGGAGTTATTTCTTGATGAACTTCAGGATGATGTCGACGGCTTCGTCTTCGCTGAGTTCGTCCATATTCATCACGAGGTCGTAGTTGCGGGCGTCATAGCGGTCGACACCGGCGTAACGCTTCACGTAGTTGACGCGGCCCTTGTCCACCTCGTTGATGACATCTTCGGCGACGCTGCGCTCGAGGCACTGCTTGCGCATCACGCGCTCGATGCGATGCTCGCGGGAAGCGGTCAGGAAGATGTTGACCTTGTTCGGGAAATTCTTCAGCACGAAGAAACCGGTACGGCCGGTGATGACGCAGGAAGACTCTTCGGCCAGGCCCAGGATGATTTCCCGTTCAGCCAGAAAGATATCGTCCGTAGTCACATCCGGATTGTACTCTTTTCCGTAGACGCCGTCCTCGGGGCTGAACACCGCAGCACCCTGTCCGGGAGACAGGTACTTGACGAAATCGGCGAACCAGTTCTTCTTCTGTCCCTTCATCCGCTCAATGGCGGTGGGGGTGAGGTTGAATTGCTTCACAAGACCCTGGATGACCTCTTTGTCGCAGAAACGGATACCCAGCTTTTCGGCCAGTTTCTGGCCTACGGTGTGGCCGCCGGAACCCAGTTCGCGGCTGACGGTGATGACGAATCTTTCGTTAGTGTTCATACGGCTGTTTCAAAATTTGGATAAAGATAGCGATTATTTATCTTTGTACTGCAAAAAAGGAAAAGAAATGTTTGTTTATCAACACAAAGTCCATTATTACGAAACCGACCGGATGGGCGTGACCCACCACTCCAATTATATCCGCTTTATGGAAGAGGCCCGCGTGGCCTTTCTCGACGCCATTGGCGCCAGTTATGCACGCATGGAGGAAGAGGGCGTCATCTCGCCTGTCATCGAGGTGAGCGGCCGCTATCTCCACACGACGACCTTCGATGACGTGTTGGAAATCGAGGTGTTTGTCAAGTCGATGACAACCTTCAAGCTCAAGCTGGGCTACAACATCCGCTGCCGCGGTGAGATTGTGTTCGAGGGACTGTCGCTCCACTGCTTCCTCGACAAGGACAGCCATCCCATGCCTGTCAACGAACGCTTTCCCCAGTTCCGGGAACAGATTGCATGAGTGCTGAAGCACTATACTGGCTGGTCATAGCCATCGTCCTGGCGGAGTTCGTATACTCCTCCTGGCTGACCCTGCTCAATATCAAGGCTTCGCGCCGGCCGGTTCCCGACCTGCTGAAGGACCTCTACGATGAAGAACGCTACCGGAAGCAGCAGGACTATGCGATGACCAACCGCAAGTTTTCCCTCGTCTCCAGCCTGGTGAGTACGCTTATCACGCTTGCCATCTTCGCTTTTGGCGGTTTCGCGGCCTTCGATCGCGCCGCCCGCGCCGTAAGCGCCGCCCCCGTCGTGCAGGCGCTCGTGTTCTGGGGCATCTTTTACCTGATTTCCTGGGTCGTGTCGCTGCCTTTCGATGCCTGGCGCACGTTCGTCATCGAGCAGCGCTTCGGCTTCAACCGCAGCACTCCGAAACTCTTTGCCGCCGACGCCGTCAAGACGCTGCTGCTCAATATCGTGATCATGGGCGCCGTGCTGGCGCTCTGCGCGTGGATCTATACGCTGTCACCGCGCTGGTTCTGGCTCATCGCCTGGGGCGCCGTGTCGCTTTTCTCGCTGTTCATGCAGTATTTCTACTCGCAGCTCATCGTGCCGCTCTTCAACAAGCAGACCCCGCTGCCGGAAGGGGAACTCCGCTCGGCTATCGAAGCCTTCGCCACGCAGGCGGACTTCCAGCTCGATGACATCTACGTCATCGACTCGTCGAAACGGAGCAGCAAGTCGAATGCTTACTTCACGGGTTTCGGCCGCCGCAAGCGCGTGGTGTTGTACGACACGCTGATGGAACAACTGTCCACGGAAGAGATCGTGGGCGTGCTGGCGCACGAAATCGGACATTACAAACGACACCATATCATCCGCTCCACGCTGGAGGGGTTTGCAACCAACCTGTTGATGTTCTGGCTGTTCAGCCTCTTGATCGGGAACAGCGCGCTGGCTGCGGCCGCGGGCTGCGACACTCCTTCGTTCCATGTGAACCTGGCGGTGTTCTCGCTCATTTACACGCCGCTCAGCCTGTTGCTCGATATCCTGACCAACGTCATCTCGCGCCGTCATGAACGACAGGCCGACGCCTTCGCCGCCGCCCACGGCGCCGGATCGGCCGAAGCCTCCGCCCTGAAGAAGATGAGCGCCAAGAGCCTGGCGAACCTCACGCCGCACCCGGTCGTCGTTTTCGTCGAATATTCCCACCCTACGCTGTACGAACGCGTGCAGTCGCTTTTAAACCCCGTTACGCCATGATGAGAGAAGAAACGGTCTTCGGACCGATCCATAGCCGCCGCCTGGGCCGCTCGCTAGGTATCAACCTGCTTCCGACCCGGGGCAAGATCTGCAATTTCGACTGCATTTACTGCGAATGTGGCTGGAATCGCGATGGGCGCGGCGATTCGGTACTTCCCACAGCCGCCAAGGTCCGCCAAGACCTGGAAAATAAACTGGTGGATTTGATGCTGCAAGGTACGCCCATAGACTCAATTACCTTTTCGGGCGACGGCGAGCCCACGCTCAATCCGGAGTTCCCGCGGATCATCGAGGATACGATCTTCCTCCGTGATGCCTTTTATCCCTCTGCCAAGGTGTCGGTGCTCTCGAACGCCACGCGCGTTCACGTGCCGGAAGTGTTTGCGGCCTTACGCAAGGTGGACAATCCCATCCTGAAAATTGACGCCCCCACCGATGAACTGGCCGCCCGCATCAACAAGCCCGCTCCAGGCTACAGCGTGGAACGTGTGATTGCGGCACTCGAGCAGTTTGAGGGTAATTTTGTTCTTCAGACAATGTTCTTGAAATCAAATGATTTTGACTCTTCATCTCCAGAAGTACTTGAGGGTTGGATGAACATTGTCCGGCATCTCAAACCCCGCGAGGTGATGGTCTATACCATCGACCGTCCCACCCCCGAAGAGGGGCTCATTGCCTTCACGGTGGATCAGATGCAGGCGCTTGTCAAGCCGCTTTTGGACGAGGGATTCAACATCAGCATCAAAGGGAAGGAATAGGCATCGATGAACCGGGAACGCGAGATCGACAAGGTAACGCTGGCCGGCAGTGCAGTCAACCTGCTGCTGACGGCTTTCAAGTTCGTTGCCGGTATCGTGGGGCGCAGCTCCGCGATGGTGGCCGACGCCGTCCACTCGCTTTCCGACCTGCTGACCGACGCTGTCGTATTGATCTTCGTCCACATCAGCGGAAAACCGGCCAACAGCAAGTATGACTATGGCCACGGCAAGTTCGAGACGCTGGCCACTGTCCTGATCGCCGTGGCGCTGTTCTTCGTGGCCGGCGGCATCATTTTCCACGGCGTCACGAACCTGATTGCCTGGTACCGCGGCGAGATGCTGCCCAAGCCCGGGATGCTCGCGCTCTGGGCCGCGATCATTTCCATCGTGCTGAAGGAACTGACATTCCGCTATACCCTCCGCCACGCAGGCAAGCTCAATTCATCCGCCCTGGAAGCCAATGCCTGGCATCACCGCAGCGATGCGCTCTCTTCAATCGGCACGTTGGTGGGCATCGGCGGCGCCATTCTGCTGGGCGACCGCTGGACCGTACTCGATCCGCTCGCTTCCGTGGTCGTGGGTGTTTTCATCATCCACACGGCCTGGAAGATGCTGAAGCGGTGCATCGGCGACCTGATGGAGGCTTCACTTCCCCCGGAAGTGGAGAAGGAGATTCTGGATATAGCGGGTGATTTTCCCGGCGTTTACGATCCGCACAACCTGCGTACCCGCCGCATCGGCAATCACTACGCCATCGAGCTCCACATCCGCGTGGAAGGCGATCTTCCCCTCGTCCAGGCCCACGCCCGCGCCCACTACGTAGAGAATGCCCTCAAAGAGCACTTCGGCCCCGAAACCCACGTCGTCGTCCACGTCGAGCCCACCAAGCCTTTCGATAAGTATTAACGCTTAGCGCTTAGTTCCGCTCCCTCGTCGCTTGTTCCTTGTTCCGTCGGGCCTCCATCCAGCGCATTCAGAACCCTCGGGCGAATGCAGCCGTACCTTCCTTCCCGCTCGCCCCGAGGAACCCTGAATGTTCCGCCAGCCTCACGCACGCCCGACTGCACAAGATCCTCACTCGCTGCGCACATGCCTAAGCGTCAATGGTTTTGCCTGGAGCGGAGGGCTAAACAAACTATTTTACACGAAGTTTGCGGCCGACTCTGAGGATGGTCGAGGTGGTGATGCCGTTGAGCTGGCAGATCTTGTTGACGGTCGTGCCATGCTTCTTGGCGATGCCGTAAAGCGTATCGCCCTTGACAATCGTATGATATACTTCTTCGGCTTGTGGCGCAGGGCTTTTGGCCGTGGTGTCGGCTTGGGCTGCGGCGATGGAGGTCGTGTCCTTGGGGGTAGCGGGTTTAGCGGCGGGTTTGGCGGCGGGTTTTGCGGGCTCAGGCTCTTTTTCGTCAGGTTTCAGTGCATCGGCCGGGACGGTCACGCGGGCCTCGCGCATTGGCGCCCAATTGCCATCGCCTGTAAGGATGATGCGTCCTCCGGCTTCGGGGATGACCAGCGTGCCGTTCGCATCGATGTATGCCCATTTGCCGTTCTCGAAGAGAACGATACGACGGTCGGCATCGGCCAGCACCAGACTGTCCGGCGCGATGTGGACGCCCTCGTCTGCATTGAATGCGTATACCGCCGTGCTGTCGAACTCGACGTTGTAGTCATGGAAATCCGGCAGGATGCGCCGGGCTCCCAGCAGACGGTTGGAATAATAGCTCTCGGTATAGATGGAACTGTAGCGCACGCCATGGGCGGAAGCGTGGATGAACTTCGGATCGTTGTGCAACGTGTCCAACCCGATGAAGATGCCCACGTGCCCAACAACCTTCGGATTGCGGCGGCTGCCGAGCAGCAGGATGTCGCCTTTCTGCAGGTTGTGGAAATCGGAAATGTCCACCTCGCGGCCATTGTGCGCCTGGTCACGGGCGGAGCGGTCCAGGTCCGTGAACCCGAACTTTTTGAAGACGTATCGCGTATAACCCGTGCAGTCGAACCGCTTCGGGCCGTTGGCCCCGTAGCGGTAGGGCGTGCCCAGGAACGTGGCCGCATACTCGATGATCTTGTCGGCCACCTCTTCAGCCGTCAGCTCTACTTCCGTCGGCTCTCCCTGCGTGATGACGAGATCCTGCGCACGCAGCGGCGCCCCCGGCCGGACGGCCAGTAGCAGGGCTGCGGCGATGATCAGGAACCGTTTCATCGTGTTACTTGGAGGAGTAGAAGCCGAAACCGTGCTTGACGCCTTCGACCACGGCGTCCCACCGGATGAGGATGCCGATGATGGCGATCAGGCCGATCCACAGGAGGGCCTTCGTCGTGTCGGTCTGCGCGCCGTACCAGGTTTTTATGCGTTCGAACAACTTCATGGTCAACCTTACAAAGGTAATGAAAAATTGGAAAATTGCCTTTTTTTCGTTAATATTGCTGAATATAAAACAACCGTCTATGGACATCAGACTCAAAAGAATCCAAGCGGCCGCGCAGTTCCTCCAGGACAAGATGGGGGACCGGCGCCCGGAGGTCGGCATCATCCTGGGCAGCGGCCTGGGCAAGTTGGGCGACGCCATCGAGGATGCGCTTGTCATCCCATATTCTCCCATCCCGTTTTTCGCCCGTTCGACGGCCATCGGCCATAAGGGCAACCTGATCTTCGGTAAGCTGGGCGGTAAGAACGTCGTGGCGATGCAAGGCCGTTTCCACTACTATGAAGGATATCCGATGGACCAGGTGACCATGCCGGTCCGCGTCCTGGCCTCCCTGGGCATCAAGACCCTGTTCGTCTCGAATGCCGCTGGCGGCCTGAACCAGGATTTCCAGGTGGGCGACCTGATGGTCATCCGCGACCATATCAACCTGCTGCCCAACCCGCTCATCGGCCCCAACCTTTCTGAATTCGGCGATCGCTTCCCGGATATGACCGCGGTCTATGACCTGGGGCTCATCGCCAAGGCGGAAGCCATTGCAAAAGAAGAAAAGATCAAGCTCCGCAAGGGTGTCTATCTCGGCAATACGGGTCCGTCTTACGAGACGCCTGCCGAAGTGCGCTTCTACCGGCTCATCGGTGCCGATGCCGTGGGTATGTCCACGGTGCCCGAAGTCCTCGTAGCACGCCACTGCGGCATTCCCGTCTTCGGAATGTCGGTCATCACCAACGTTTCCAATACCGACAACACCAGCACGGTGCTCAATGATGGTGACGACGTCGTGCGTGCCGCCGACGCCGCTGCCGACCGGATGTGCCGCCTCTTCACGAAACTCATCGCGTCGCTCTGAACGTGAAAAGCATCTTCCCATACGACTCCGTCGAACTGAGCGCCAACGGGCGTGAGGTGGTGATCCTCGACCAGACGCAGCTTCCCAACCAGGAGAAGTTCCTGCACCTGACCTCGGCTGAGGAGATCTTCTACGCCATCACGCGCCTGAAGGTGCGTGGTGCACCGGCCATCGGCATCGCGGCCGCCTTCGGCCTCGCGATGTGCGTCAACCGCTTCCGCACCCGTTCCTTTGCCGCGCTCGAAAAGGAGTTCCTGCGCGTCAAGCGCTACCTCTTCATCTCGCGCCCCACTGCCGTTAACCTGATGTGGGCGCTCGACCGCATGGAGCGCTGTTTCTATGCCACGAAGCAGTCGGTGGAGGCGGCGGAAGAGAAGCACGCCATCGAGGTGGTCCGCAGCGCCCTGACGGCCGAATCGCGCGCCATCAAGGAGGAGGATGTGCGGATGTGCGAGACCATCAGTGAGCTTGGCTTCACGCTCCTGCATCCCGGCTGCTCCATCCTGACCCACTGCAACGCCGGCCACCTGGCCGTATCGAAGTTCGGCACGGCGCTGGGCCCCATCTACTACGCGCAGCAGCAGGGCTATTCGCCCAAGGTGTTCTGCGACGAGACGCGTCCGCTGCTTCAGGGAGCACGCCTGACGGCCTATGAGCTGACAAAGGCCGGCATCGACACCACGCTGATATGCGACAACATGGCCGCTACGCTGATGGCCCAGGGCAAGGTGGACTTCGTCTTCGTGGGCTGCGACCGCGTCGCCGCCAACGGTGACGTGGCCAACAAGATCGGCACCAACGGCGTGGCTATCATCGCCAAGTACTACAAGGTGCCCGTTTACGTTTTTGCTCCCACCAGCACCATCGACCCGACCAGCGCAAGCGGCAACGACATCGTCATCGAGGAGCGTCCCGCATTCGAGGTGACGGATATGTATTATTCGAAGCCGATGGCGCCCAAGGGCGTACAGGTCTACAATCCGGCCTTCGACATCACTCCCGCTGCCCTCATCACGGGCATCGTGACGGAAAAGGGCATCATCAAGCCCAAGGAAGTGAAGGCCCTTCTCAAGAAAGAACAATAGGATGGTGCAGTTCCTGAGCCTGTCGAGCGGCAGTAATGGAAACTGCTATTATTTTGGAAACGGCCGGACGGCTTTCCTCATCGACCTGGGCATCGGCACGCGCACCGTCAAGAAGCGGCTCGCCGAGCACGGCCTGAGCATCGACGCGGTGGAAGCCGTGTTCGTGACGCATGACCATTTCGACCACATCAAAAGCCTGGGTACCTTTACCGAGCGCTACCAGCGGCCTGTCTACCTGACGCGGACGCTGGAGCAGGCGCTGCGGCGCAACTTCTGCACCGCAGGTCGGCTGAAAGGCTGCGTACGCTTCCTGGAAGAGGGGAGTGAGGCTGTTTTGGGCGACGACTTGCGCATCACGCCCTTTGTCGTGCCGCACGACGCTACGCAGACCGTCGGCTACCATTTCACGTTCGACGGGGAACGCTTTACCGTGATGACCGACCTGGGCGAGGTGACCGACGAGGCCGTGCGCTACGCCACGCTGGCCGACCATCTCGTCGTGGAGTCCAACTACGATGTGGATATGCTTGTCACGGGGCCGTATCCCAAGGAACTGAAGGAACGCATCCTGATGCAGCACGGGCACCTTTCGAACGAGCAGACGTCCGCGCTGCTGCGCCGGGCCCGCCACGAAGGCCTGCGGGATGTCTATCTCTGCCACCTCTCCGCCAACAACAACACGCCCGCCCTGGCCTTCGAGGCGGCAAAGAAAACGCTCGAGAGCGTAGGCTCCCGAGCGTCTCTTCATTGTCTTCCGCGCAGTTGCGCGTCGGAATTATTCACCTTTTAAGATGGCTTCGTACTTCTTGGAGAGGCCCTCGTATTCAGGGTTCTTCTCGCGGAGACGGAAGTAGATGTTCTTCAGGTATTCGGCAATCGCCATCTTGAGTTCCGGGTCGTCGGTCTTGGCGAACGATTCCTCGAACGGCTCGATGGCTTTCTCCAGGGTGTCGTCCATTTCCTTCACGAGCGCGAAGTACTTGTTGTCGTCAAGCTCCTCGCTGGCCTTGGTCTGCAGTTCGATGGCCTTGTCGTAGTAGAGGGCGCCGAGGCTGAGCGGTGCGAACACGTAGTTCGGGTTGACCTCTGCGGACTTCTTGTACATCTTGGCTGCGTTCTCCACGTCACCGAGTTTCTTGTACACGTTGCCCTCGGCGGAGAAGAGGCTGGCGTTGGTCGGATCGAGGCTCTGTGCGGTGTGGAGCAGGTCGAAGAGCTTGCTCGGCTCCTCGTTGTTCTCCATGTAGAGGTTGATCAGGCCGATCAGGATACCGTTGTTCTCCGGGAAGTTGACGAAGCCCTGCTCGAGGATGGACTTGCAAGCCTCCATATCGCCGGACTGGCGGTAGATCTCAGCGAGGTTCGAGAACGTGTTGCCGTTCTGGTAGTACTTCATGTCGAGGCACTTCTTGTAGAAATCGATTGCCTGGTCCTTATTGCCTGCCATATTCGAAACGAGCGCTGCATAATAGATGTTCAGCGTGTCGGTCTTGCCGAGGATCGGGTTAGCCTGGCAGTCAGCGGCTGCCTTGAAGAGGACGGCTGCCTTGTCGAAGTTGCCGGCGAGGTACTCGGAGAGGGCCTCGTTTGCATACTTGTCGTGAATGTCGTTCATCATGTCGACCACGTCCTTTGCCTTGGTGCCCTTGGGATCGGTACCAGCCACTTTTTCAAGGGCCTTCACTGCCTCGCCGAGGAGGTCGCCTTCAGCGGCCGGCTTGGTGACGAGGTAGAATTCGAGGATGCCGTTCTCATTGTAGTAGAGATCCTTGTCAGCATAGCTGTCCACGGTGTAGACACCTTCCGCGCCATTCTTCTGGGTCGTTCCAAAGATCTGCTGCTCCTTGAGGAAGATCTTCACCTCGCTCTGGGGCGTGCCGGTGAGGATGTTGCGGGTCGGCTGCTCGTATGCGTCGACATAGGCCTTAGCCAGGGCGATCCAGGTGGTCGGCTTCGCTGCCTTCTTGGCATCGTCAGCTGCTGCCTGCGCCTTGGTAATGGCTTTCTGCGCATCTGCCGCGGTTTTGGGCTGTGCACTGACCATCGTCAGCGAGAGGATGAGAGACAGTGCGATGAGAATTCTTTTCATACTTGTTTGCGTTTAAATTTGATTATTCTTGATTTTCCGTATTATCTGCGGCTTCGGTTTCCGGAGCCGGCTGTGTTTCTTCTTCCTTGTTGACGACGCAGACGGCTGCGATGCTGTCACCTTCGCGGATGCTGATGAGTTTAACGCCCTGGGTTGCGCGTCCTGCCACCCTGATCGTGTCGGCCGGCATTCGGATCGTGACACCCGATTTGTTGATGATCATCAGGTCGTTGTCGTCGCTGACAGCCTTTAATGCAATTAGCTTGCCAGTCTTTTCGGTGATGGCGATGGTCTTCACGCCCTTGCTGCCGCGGTTGGTCTTGCGGTACTCCTCGAGGTCGGAGCGCTTGCCGAAGCCGTTCTCACTGACAACCAGGATGTCGAGCGGTTTCTCGGCCTGCTCCTGCGGGTCGATGCAGACCATGCCGACCACGAAGTCGTCCTCGTCGAGGTTGATGCCGCGCACGCCGGTGGAGTTGCGTCCGATGGCGCGTGCGTCCTCCTCGTCAAAGCGGCAGCACTTGCCCTTGTTGCCGGCCAGCAGTACCTCGCAGCGGCCGCTGGTCAGGGCGGCGCCGATCAGGGAGTCGCCTTCGCGCAGGTTGACGGCGATGATGCCGTTCACACGCGGGCGGGAGTACGCTTCGAGCAGGGTCTTCTTGATGGTGCCGTTCGCCGTGGCGAGAACCACGTAGTGGCTGTTCGTGAATTCCTTGTCCTCGAGGTTCTGGACGTTGAGGTACGCCTGGATGCGGTCCTCCACGGTGAGCGGGAGGATGTTCTGGATGGCGCGGCCCTTCGAGGCCTTGGCGCCTTCCGGAATCTCGTAGACCTTGAGCCA
>JAEEGL013057360.1_pt1 | contig 23116 bp, 22 predicted proteins | sample 9134231 | NCBI WGS metagenome assembly JAEEGL01 (sample SAMN16246548, study PRJNA631951) | gut metagenome | biome: gut microbiome; feature: rumen; material: fiber-attached | host: Bos | place: Iran: Karaj | collected 2018-10
ATATTTTATTATTCCATCATACTCTAATGGAGTAACTCTTACAATTCTATCATTGTAATTTATTTGAGTATATAAAGAAGATACCCTAAACTGAGAAACCAAGTCAGTCATTTCCCCCATTACTCTATCACCAATTTTTTCAGTTGATGCTCTATCAAGCAATGGAACTTTGTTTAAATCAACTTCTTTTATTTCTTCTTCAAATTTTTTGCCCTCAGTTATTTCAATACGTTTAGCATAACTTTTTGCAGCAAATAATGGTGATAAGAAGAAGTTGAAAATAATTAATATTACAAAAATTGCAGGGACTATTCCTATCATTATTTTAAAACTTTTAGATAGTTTCATTGAAGAAAAGCCACCCTTTATAGCTGCATATCCAATAAATGTAAATAAACTTATTACTAAATATACAACGTACATTAGAATTATAAATATCCAAAACTCCATTACATGGATATTAATTGGTGGTAAAAATACATAAAAATATAAAAATGCAATTACCAAAGTTATTATTATGTTTAAAACATTTCTCTTATTAAATTTCATAAAACCTCCTTAAAAATGTCTTCCAACACTACTTGAATGACTCATTCCACCACTACCACGGCTTATAGAACTACCTCCACCACCATGGCCACCATTATCGTGGTGTACTGGAACACGAGAAGTAAATGTAGTTAAGAATTTATCTTGTTTTCCAGTAATATTGTTTTCTTTCAAATAATTGTCTGCCTTAGTAGCAAGTTTAACCCCTCTATATTTTCTTGTATGAACAAGTACTGGACATAAAGCACCAAATACTGAAGTTAGTATTGTAACTATCCAGTTAACACTTTTTTCTTCCTCGCGACATTTATAATATTCTCCATTTTCATCTATACAATATAATGCATTTGATGGAGCAACACCTTCTGAAGCATAATTTGAGGCGTCATCAATATAACTTAAAAATGCATCATAATATTTAGCATCAGCAATATTATCAAAGGCATCGTCATTCATGGATATTTTTCTTTCATCATCATATATTAATATACCTTGACCTGTTGCTGTTACACATGGAGCACGATTATCCATATCGATAAGAATTATTATTCCATCATGTGAGGAGTTCATTCCAAATTTGTTATATTCGTAAAAATCTTCTGCATATAAACTTATATCTCTATCACTACTTCCATATGGATTCTCATTTATTGTTACAAGTGCCATATCTAAGTTATACTTCTCAATATATTTAACTACTCTATCATATAGGTCTTTTTCTTCTTCATCTGTTAATAAATCTGCATAGTCGTATATCTTTTTCGTTTTATCTGCTTCAGGTACTTTATACTCTGCTTTTACTAGGATTGGTAGAAAAAATAATGATAATATTATTAATAAAAATACTTTCTTTTTCATCTTTTCACCTTCCTATACCAACCAAGTTATAAAGCCAATTATTGCAGCTATAACTACAAATATTAAAATTGTATATATAATTGCCTTTGCCTTTGAATATGGAATATCACCAATCATCTTACCAGTTTGCCCATTCATAGCAAATGTATGCAACTTATCTTTATATTTAATATTTACCATCCAAACAGGAAGCAAAACATAATCAATTTTTTCATTTTCAACATTACAATCTTTATTATTAGCTACAAAACTTGCATATCCATCATTTCTTGCTTTTAATTGTAAATCATCAAGAGTAGTATTTTTAGCTCTTTCAATAGTTATCTTTTTAGCATCTTCTTTTTTTACATCATATTTTTCAGCAAGAAATCCAGATAAATAAGAATAACTGAAATCAATTAATTCATCATAATTGAATGGTTCAATTGAATTCATAATTGCATCATTAAATCTAATTGATCCATCAACTGGTATATTTTCGAATTTGTATGTACCAGTTCGTTCCACATCATATGTATCTGTCTTAGTATAGATATAATCTCCAACTGTCCAAGACATAACTTTTGTTCCTTTTCCTTTAACTGAACCTTTCATATCGCATGAATATAACCAAAATGGAATATATATTCCAGTTAGTTCTTCTATATTCTTAGAATCAGAAAAAGCTTTAGGCATTAAATATTTACCTTTACCAATACTTTTAAATGCTTCTATTGCATCTTCTTTAGTTTTAGTAAAAGGTATTATTTTAGTTGGTGAAAATTCATCAGTTAATCTACTTTTCAAGATTGCTGTATTCTTACAATAAACGCAGAATGTTGCAGCCGTATTTTTATCTGCTAATATTCTTGCACCGCAATCTTCACAGTAGTATTCATCCATCTCCTCTTCGTTATTCTTTTTACCTTTTCTATCTTTAAGTTCCTTTGATTCATTAACACTAGTATCTCTAAAGTTTTTCTCATTTTCTTCTAATTGCTCAAGAGTGAATCTACTTCCACAATATTCACAAACCCAATTTTTTTCTTTTGGATTGTATTTAATACTGGCATTACAACTAGGACATTTATGGTCAACTGTTTTCATACTTCACCTTCTTTAATATTTCATCTTTTTTCTATTACCACTATAAGAGTATTTATTTGAATTAAAATTATCATAATTTCTTTTTAAATGTAAATTTTTTCTAGTAAAAGCGAAAACTATTACTGCAGCAATAGCCCCCCAAACAATATAGAATTGTGGTCCCAAATTTAAGGATACTTCTTCATTAATAAGCCAAATTCGAAACATTGGTATTATCATAATTAATAGGAAGATAAAAAGATATTTAATTATTCCTGGTGATAGAGAAAATATGTTTTTATCATCTCCAATATTTACTCCAGGAACATTTATTATTCGTCCATCATTCATCTTTAATATATAAATTGGTATTAATGTAGAAAAATCTTCCAAATTAATATCACTAACAAAATAGTTTTCAGAATAAATCTTAGTTATTTCTCTTCTAATTTGATTTCCAGAATAATTTCGAACATTTTCTTCTAATCTAATTCTAATATCTTTGGTTGAATCAAATGTTGTATTTTCAATTGAAACATCTTTTAATAATACTGGATCAAAATCAAGTCTTTCCCTTTCACTTATTTTATTAATTTTATAACCATCACAAACTTTACTATTACCGAATACTATTTCATTTTCTACTCTTCCATCAAAAAGATCTTGAGTGTCATAATATTGGTCATGATCATTTTCACCACTACCTCTTACAACATATTCATAATATAATAAATAATCAAAATCATAACTACAATATCTTACAGGTATATATACTTTTTTAGCATCAATAATCTTACCAAAAGCATGTTTATATTTTTTTATTATATCTTCTTTATCAAATTCAAAAGGTATTATTTTCTTTATATTTAAATCTGCAAATTCTTTTTGAGTTATTGCAATATTATTCCCACAATATAAACAAGTAGTAAATGTTGTTTCATCGTTAACAATTATTTCAGCTCCACAGCTATTACAAATATATGTTCTCATTTTTTCACACTTATCACTTTCACAAAATTAGAATTATTAATTATTTGATTAAAGTATTCTTCTTTTGTCAATTTAATTGTATTGTAATAATAATAATACTTTTTATTCATTATATACCACAGTATTGTAAATACTATAATTAAAACTGGCATTGCTACAATAAAATATACATTTGGTAATGTATTTTGCATATATCCTATAGGGAAAAATATATTGAAAGCCAATATTATAGCAGTAATAATTGCTAGTGACTTAAATATATTTTTTAATGCTTCATATTTTTTGGTTTTACTTCTTGAATCTGGTTCATTAGGAAATTCTAACAAATTTCCTGAACACAAATAATGATTTCCCCAAATATATTGTCTATATTCGCCATCATTTATTTTTATTTTCTTAACATATACAGGAATAAAGGTACCATCTTCTACTTTTAAATTATTATCTACTATTATTTCATCTACATTTCCAATATCATATTCTTCTTTAAAAGTCTTTATACATGCCTTAATTATTTCTTCTGAATAATCTTTATCCTCAATCGTATTAAAATCTTTATAAAATTCATTAACACAATTGACTAAATTATTATTTAATGACGAAAAAGCTTTAGAATTTGATATACCAACATTTCCTATTTCATACATGAATCGATAATCTTCATAATCAAGATTTGGTATTAATACATTTATAAAAACATACTTCTTACTAATATTCTTGTATGTTAATTTAATAACACCATTATATAAATCACAATTAATGTATTGCGCTTTCAATTCATCATTTTGATATTCGCTCGGCAAAAAATTAATTACTTTATGTATAGATTCATTATATTCCATTTTGGCTTTTGCAAGACTTGAGGTAACCCCAATCATATTAGTAACTGCAAATTCTTTTGATTTATCATTGCATTCTTGGTTGCACTTTGGACAAATAGCATTACTTTTTGATGTTGTTACAAAATCTTCATTACAATTACTGCATCTATGTTTATAAAATAATACTTTTTTATCAAACATCTTAGGAAGAACATTATTTTCTTTAATCGCAAATAATGTTTCATAGGAATTACCACAATATTCACAAATCCATTTATGATTAATATTGTCATAATTTACTTTCCCGCCACAGCTTGGACATTTATATAAGAATGTTTCTTCCATACAATACTCCTAACTCTTTTTTCTACCTTTTTTTAATTTTGATAACGCGTATCCAATTGAATTCTTTGGTCCCGTTGTCAGAATGCCTTTCTTAGTTTGAGCAAGACTTGAACTTTTGATTATCTTAGTTAAATATTTAGTTATTATTTCTCTTAACTCTCCCAAGTCATTTTTAGTATATTTTCCATTATTAATTTTTTTCATTGGTTCTTTTAAATTATCTGGAAGTTTATTAATCATAGAAAAAACTTTACTATAATTTATACTTATATTTTCATTTTTATCTGTTTTAAACAAATCTGTCTTTTCTTTAAATTCTTTATCAAAATGGTCTTTACTACCACTCGCTAGTTTCTTTATTTTATTTGGATCTTCTGCCTTAAATTTCTTTCTTGAATCACCCATATATGAAAGAGAACATATTTGTTCATATAAATCAGATAGTGTTGGTTTTTCTTTATTTAAAAGAATTAAAGCGACTGTTAAAGCATTTCTTTTATTAATTTCATTTGCTTCTTCTATTTCAGCATCTTTTTTGGCTGTATACATTTCTTTTTGGAATCTTCCAGCAATGTAAAATGTTTTCCAATTCAAAAGATCATCCAAAACATCTTTCTTTTCAATTACACCCATTTTATACGTATCTATTCCATATTTAATATCTGTTGTGTAACAAATTCCAGCTGCACTTTTTAGTCCTTCACTAGATGCAACATTAAAATAAATTTTAGGAATAAACTTATACATGTACTTATTTAATTTTAAATTATCCTTATAGAATTTTTTAATATCATCAACGACTACAATTAAATCTACCTGCTTCTTTTCATTTTCCTTATAACCGCTTTGATATGCAATACTAGATCCATAAGCTTTTACAGAAACAGTATCTGGAAGTGTCTTAATAAAATCTAATATTCTTTCTCTTATGTTTAAATTTTGCATATTCTCTCCTTATTAATCATTATTATAATTAAAGCTATCAACTAACCAAACAGATTCACCATTTTTATTATCTTCTTTTACCAATACTAAATTTTTAACTATAACATAGTAAGATAAAGAATCATCACTTTGTAATGAATAAATAGTAAATGTTACTTCACAACTTATTTTCTTTTCTTTTATATCTTTCGCATTAATAATAATATTACTTGAAGATAAACGATTATCTTCTTTTATATTATTTAAAAAATATATATTATCATTGTCTTTCTTAAAGAAATTAGTATTCCCTATTTTTATATTTTCTAATTCCTTAATTCCATTGGTGGAAAAGATTGAACCAATTACCATGTCATAATTAAGAATCTTTGTATAAGAACTATTCTCTTCTTGCTCTGTTTGAAAAATTGAACTTGGATTTTCATATACATTAATAGCTCTTCTAACCGTATCAGTAATAAGTGATTCAGCTTCTTTATCTGATAAAACGGTACTGTTATTAATTATTTTTTCTTCCTTTTTATTACCTTTCATGATGAATAAGATAGAACCAAGTGCTAATAAAATCAATCCTAGAATTATAAACATCTTCTTCTTTTTCATAATCCACCTCTATAATGATTATATTATATTTTAACAATTATTAAAAGAGCTTTTATCCAAATCAATAATTTTAATTTTATATTTAAAATCTTTTAAAAGTTCCTTTATAAATATAGATTCCTTATTCTTCTTTGTTGAAATAAATACCTGTTTTTTACACCTTGTAAGTGCAACATAAAAAAGCCTTCTTTCTTCTTCAATTTCACTATTTACTCCCAAATAATTAAGTACTCTATTATTTATAATCTTATTTGGAAATCCAAGTTTATCATCAATTACATTAACAATAATAACATTATCACTTTCTATTCCTTTAGCACTATGAACAGTTAAAAATCTAATATTCTTATTATCGATATTCATATTCTTATAAGCTTCCAAATCTTTATTATTTCTCCCAAGTATTAAAATGTTATCTAAACTTTTAATTAAAATGTTTAAATCACCATAAACTATATTTATTGAATCTTTAACATAAATATTTGACTTTAAATTTTTATATATTTGATTTTTATTTTTCATTACAAATCTTTTAGATATTTCAACTATATCATAGGAATTACGATATATATTTTTTAACTTTATTATCTTTGAATTACTAAAATACTTTTTAAAATTAGTAAACAAAGAAACATTAGATCCAGCAAAAGAATATATTGTTTGATAATCATCTCCTACTGCAATAATACTTACATTGAACATATCGCTTATTTTTTTTATTAATCTATATCTATTCTCTGATATATCTTGATACTCATCAATTATTAAATATTCATATTTAAATCTATCAATACTTTCTACCGCATAATTAATAATATCATTAAAATCCAATTTATTTTGGCTTCTTAATTCTTCTTCATAAATTACATATATTTTAAAAATAATAGTAAGTACAATTCTATCATCTGTTGGAATATTATCATTTTTAATTAGATCTAGGATGAAATCTCTATCATAGTTTAATGACTTAAAACTGTTTATAAAACTTACAATTGTTTTTTTTAAATAATCAATATTATCAATAAAACTTAAAAATTTATAAGTATTATCTAGGTAAATATAAGAATAAAAATACTCTTCATTTATATATTCTAAAAGAGTATCTGCTGCGATACTATATTTACCTTTTAAAGTGCTAAAAGCAAATTTATGAAAAGTTTTAACATCTACATCAATACTATCACCTAGAATACTCTTTAATGAATTTACAGTTTCATTAGTAAAAGAAAGACATAGTATCTTATCTTTAGTAGTTTTATTATCAATCAAATATTTAACTTTTGCTGCAATTGTCAAAGTCTTACCGCTACCTGCTCCTGCTACTACAAGATAATTTTTTTTATTACAATAAACTGCTTTAGATTGAAATTTATCTAATTTTTTGTTATTAAATTCATATTTTTTAGTCATAAATATATTGTTCATATAAATATTATTATTAAACATAGGCAATGAATTTCCTACTCTTTTTCAATAATTAGCACTCTCGCTTGACAAGTGCTAAAATGGTGCTATAATATTTCAGTAAGGAGGGATATTATGAATGATCAAAGTGGATATCAAGAAAACTTAGAAAACGTACTTGAAAAGTATGGCCGTGATATTGTCCAATCTGTTAAAGATGGAAAAATCGACCCTGTAATTGGTCGTGATGACGAAATAAGAAGTATAACAAGAATCCTTTCGAGAAAAACTAAAAATAACCCTGTCCTAATTGGAGAAGCCGGGGTTGGTAAAACAGCAATTGTCGAAGGACTTGCCCAAAGAATAGTAAAAGGTGATGTTCCTAACAGTTTAAAAAACAAAACAATATGGGAGCTTGATATGGGAGCTTTAATTGCTGGTGCTAAATATCGTGGAGAATTCGAAGAAAGACTTAAAGCCGTTCTTAAAGAAATTAAAGAATCAAATGGTGAAATAATCATGTTCATCGATGAAATTCATATGATTGTAGGTAGCGGCGGTGAAGGAGCAATGGATGCTGGAAACATGTTAAAACCTATGCTTGCACGTGGTGAAATACATTGTATCGGTGCTACTACATTAAATGAATATAGAAAATATATTGAAAAAGATTCTGCACTAGAAAGACGTTTCCAAAGAGTACTTGTAAGTGAACCTACTGTCCTAGATACAATTACTATACTTCGTGGATTAAAAGATAGATTTGAAGTATATCATGGAGTAAATATTAAAGATAAAGCACTTATCGCTGCTGCTACCCTTTCTAATCGTTATATTACTAATAGATTTTTACCAGATAAAGCGATTGATTTGGTTGATGAAGCTTGTGCAACTGTAAAAGTTCAAATGGAATCTGTTCCTACTGAACTCGATACATTAACAAGGAAAATAATGCAACTTGAAGTTGAGAAGCATGCTTTAAATAAAGAAAAAGATGAGTTCTCTAGTCATAGAAAAGATGAACTTGATAAAGAAATAACTGAGTTAAAAGAAAAAGAAGCTAAGCTAAGAAGCGATTGGGAAAGTGAAAAAGAAATAAATACTAAAATAAGCAAGAAAAAGGAAGAAATAGAAAAGAAGAAACGCGAATTGGAATACGCTGAAGATAATTATGACTTAGAAGAAGCTGCAAAATTAAAACATGGTGTTATCCCAGAACTTGAAAAAGAATTGAAAGAATTACAATCTCAAAATAGAAATGATATATTAAGTGATACTATCGATGAAGAATCAATCGCAGCAATTATATCAAAATGGACAAATATTCCAATAAGTAAACTAGTTAATGAAGAAAAAGATAAACTATTGAATCTTGAAACAAATATGAAAAAACGTGTTATGGGTCAAGATAATGCAATTAAACTTGTAAGTGACGCTATTATCCGTGCAAGAAGCGGTATTAAAGATCCTAATAGACCAATTGGTTCATTCATTTTCTTAGGACCTACTGGTGTTGGTAAAACTGAAGTTGCAAGAACACTTGCCTATGAATTATTTGATGATGAACGTCACATGGTAAGAATTGATATGTCTGAATATATGGAAAGTCATTCTGTTGCAAGACTTATTGGTTCTCCTCCTGGTTATGTTGGATATGACGATGGTGGTCAACTTACTGAAGCAGTAAGAAGAAACCCTTATAGTATAGTTTTATTTGATGAAATAGAAAAAGCCCATAAAGATGTATTTAATATTCTACTTCAAATACTAGATGATGGTCGAATAACTGATTCTCAAGGAAGAACTGTTGACTTTAAAAACACAATTATCATAATGACTTCTAACTTAGGAAGCGAATATATTCTTGAAAAGGAAATAGATGCTAAAAACCTAGTAATGAACGAATTAAAGCAAACATTTAAACCAGAGTTTTTAAATAGAATTGATGAAATAATTATTTTTGATTCTCTAAATAAAGATGTTGTATATCAAATTCTTGATAAGATAATTGATGATATTAATAAACGTCTAGATGATAAAAAAATAACATTATCTCTAACTGATAATGCTAAAAATTATATTATTGAAAACTCATATGATGAAAAATATGGTGCTAGACCAATTAAAAGATTTGTATCAAGAAATATTGAAACACTTCTTGCTAAAGCAATAATAAATGAGGATATAAAGTACAATTCTAATGTTGTAATTGATGTTAATAATGATACGTTATTCATAAAATAAGGATATTGAAAATTCAATATCCTTTTTTATTATTCTTTAGGTTTATATGGATTTATATGAACCATACAATGTTTAACATCAGAAAACTCTTCTTCTATTTTATTTTGAACCCTTTCTGAAATTTCATGCACTTCATTTAAGGTTTTACTTCCATCTGCTGATATTTCAATATCAACATATATCTTTATGCCAAATTGTCTGGTTTTTAAATCATCAATTCCTAGAACTCCTTCTTGTTCTAAAACTACTTTTTGCATTTTCTCTATCATATCATTATCACAAGCTTTATCTACTATTTTATCAGTAGCATCCATGAATATTTCATATGCAACTTTAATAATAAATACAGTTATCAAAAGACTAGCTATAATATCAAAAACTGGATTTACATATATTGATAGGATTATTCCAATAAGAGCACCTAAAGATGCAATCATATCTGTTCTATGATGCCATGCATCAGCAGCAAGTGCTGTTGATTTTATCTTTTTAGCGTTATGAATAGTAAAATGATACATCCATTCCTTAGTTAAAATAGATACAACAGCAGCAATTATTGCAAGCATTCCTGGAATTTCGTTATCTAAATAAGAGCCATCTATTATACTTGAAATACCTTCTTCTGCTATTTCTATTGCAGTTATAAATAATAAGACAGCAAGAACAATGGAAGCAACACACTCAAACTTTTCATGGCCGTATTGATGCTCCTTATCAGCTTTTTTATTAGACAGTGTAACACCAACCATAGCTATTATAGTGCTAAAAACATCTGATATTGTATGTACTGCATCAGATATCATAGCTTCACTATGAGAAAATATACCTGCTATAAACTTTATTATAGAAAGAAAAGTATTAGAAATAATTGTAACTATTGAAACTTTTATAGCGATTTTATTTTTTTCCATTTTTTCACCCTCAATTAAAAAGCACATTTGTGCGCTTTTTTATTTATTAACTATTATAGTAACTACCCTTTTAACATTGGTTTCATTAAAAGGTTTTTCAAGTATTGCTTTTATTGGATACTCACGAGTTTTATCCAACACTTCCTTGGAATCACTACCTGTAATTATTGCTACATTTATTAATCTAAAATAATCATTAGTTTTCATAAATCTTAACACTTCATATCCATCTACATTAGGCATATTTAAGTCCAGTAACATTCCAGAAATTCTAGGTGCCATATTAGATAATTTATCAATAGCTTCTTTTCCATCTTTTGCTACTACTACATCATATGTATTATTGAATATCTTAGTAACAAAGTTTGAAATTACATTTGAATCGTCTACCACTAAAATAGCTCTCTTATTAGTATCTATTTTAGTATCAACAGTATCTTTTTCGTAATCCCAACCCATATATTTTTTAACTAAATTAGTTATTCTCTTTATCTCACTCATAAGTTCATCATAATGATCGTAGACATAATACATATTGTTATTCTTACTTTCCATCTCATGGTTATAAGCAAGTTCTGCTAATTTCTCAAATCCAAAATATTTTGCATCACTCTTAATTGAATGTACAATTATTGCGTAGTTAGCCATATCAGCATTCTCTTTATATTTTGCCAAGTTTTCAAGGCTCTTTTCTACACCATCTATAAATTCATCTAAATTGTCATTATAAGTTGCAATATCTCCGAATAGTTCTAAACTTTTTTCTAAATTAACCCCATTATCTGTCAATATTTTAGTATCAAACATTTTACCCTCCTTACAATATGTTAATTATAACATAAAAAATTATTTTAGTCTTTATGCTTTAAAAGATTTTCATATAATTCATCATAATTCTCATAATCATTTGGTATTATAAATTTTTTTCTATAATTCTTATTGATTAATACTAGATCAGATGAAAATCTACCTTTTAATTTCCATTCTTTGCTATTTACTTCAGCAACCAAAACTATTTTATTACTACGTTTTTTTATTTTTAATATCTTTATAATTTCACCGCAATCTATTCCTTCATATTTATCGATATTTTCATATATATCTAGAGGTTTACTTGAATTAACTACTTCATTAAAATCTTCATCAGTTAAGAATTTTCCATCACCTGCGTCATGTAATTGAAGGTATTTTATCTTCTTATCAAATATATATAGTGTAGTTCTATTTTCTAATAAATTAACCAAGATTATATTTATCATTATGATAAAAGATATAATAATTGAATTCTTGATTGCTATTGATAAATTACTACCCTTTCCAATGAAATAAAATATTAAAAAAGTGCCAACTAAAACAGATATTGTAGTGATAAATAACCATACAAAATCTATTTTTTTATACCATTTAATAGTTTTATTCTTATTCAGATATTTTTTCATTTTTACTTCGTTATAACTCCTTTACAAAAAGGTCAGTATCTTTAATAGTGAATCCAAACTTTTGATACATTTCTCTTGCATAATATCTTTTTTCGTTTGATGTTAATTCAAGGTAATTAATATTTTCTTCCTTAGCAATTTTTTCTACTTCATTTAACATTTTAGTACCGATTCCTTGATGACGGTATTGATTATCAACACAAATATAATCAAGGTAAAAAGTACTTATGTTTTTAATTGGATCAATCTTTTTTGTTATCATAGTGCAAGCAATAACATCATCATTATTCTTTAATATCAAAAATTTAACATTATTTACTTGTTCAATTTCTTTTAAATCAGACTCAAAATCAAATGTCTTTTTTATTAGTTCTATCACTTTTCTTTCATCAGTTAAATTATCCAATATTTTAAAATTCATATTATTACCTCTTTATAAGCATACCACATATTTTGTTTTTTTTAAACAAAAGAAAAACGAGTAAACTCGTTTATTCTGAAAAATAATGATCTGAGCTTAAAAGTTCTGTATCTATTTTCACTCCATCTTTATATGTATGTCTATAAGCTTTATATGATCCATATCTAAGTTTAACAGATTCAGTTTTAAATTCTCTACCTCCAGTAGCATTGCTATTTGACCACATTTCAACAGTTAATTTATTGCCATCAACCCAAGCAGAAATGTAAACTGGATATTCATAATCATTTTGGAATTTATAATCAGTGATGTATGTTTTTGAAACTGCTACTGTAGCATCAAGCCCACCGTCTACGTAAACAGATTTTATGCCATGGTGATATCTTTTTACAGTGGTAAGTCCTGCAAGCAATTGAGCATTGTACACAGTTGTTGCAACTTGACATACACCATTTCCTTTTATACCCAAATACCATACATATCCTTTCTTATTGTATGGCCCAGCAGCTTCATAGAATGAGAATATTTCATGTGGTTCAACGATTGTACCATCTATGTAACCTGCTCCAGTAATTAAATTGTACTTTCTTGAAACCGTATCATCAAACTCTGTTGTAAAACTAGAAATTTTTGTATCAATTGTTTTGTATATATCAGGTTCAAATGAAGATTTACCATCTAATTTTATTTCTTCATTATAATTTGCAATAGAAAAGTTGTTTTTTATTATCTCCTTACTATTTTCAATATTTAATTCATATCCAACAATTTCATTAATATATTTTAATTCTCTATTTTCATCCATAAATAGTTCACCTTTTTTAGGTGCAACATCAACTATAGATTTTAACTTTAAAATAAATTCTTGTAATTTTGTTTCATCAATAACATATTTATAATCATATGTCATTTTATCAAAAGAACTATTACTATATCCATTGTAAAGTGTCCAATAATCTAGACTGCTTTCATAACTATTGATACTCTTTAACACTTCTTCTTTATTAATTGTAATACCTAAGTCTCTTATTTTATATTTATAGCCAATACCATTAACCATTAATACAACTTCTCTATTTAAGATTTCTTCCTCTATTTTATCAAGTGTTTCATTGATTTTTTCAAGTTCTATATCAGAAATATCATATCCAGCAAGGTAACTATAATGAGTTTTATCCTTACTTACTGATACCAAACTGTTAACTTTATAAATAGAAAAAAATGATAGTGTAATAAATAATATTGCTGTAATTATTATGTACATAGATGTCTTTTTAACAATATTCACACTATCACCTTCTTTACATATATAGTATATATCAATCAGCAGCATATATGAATGTCAACGTGATAATTAATCATAAATTTTACACATTTTTTACGCTCTTTAAAATATTTTTGTGTTTTATTGTCACTTTTTTGTTGGCATAAAAAAAGCAAAGTGATTAACTTTGCTTAGGCTTTTATTTTGAAATAAACTCGCACACTAAATTACTTATTTCCGTTGGATTTTCTATTGGTAATCCTTCGATTAATCTTGCCTGTGAATAAAGTATTTTAGCATATTTTTCTAATGCGTCTTTATCAGTTTCATAAAGTTTTTTAACCTTATCAGCAATTGGATGACTTTCATTAATTTCCAATATTTTTTCAGCCTTAATTGTTTCATCAGTTGGCATTGCGTTAATAACTTTTTCCATTTCTACAGATACATTGCCTTCAGTAGTTAAACATACCGGATGATTCTTTAGGTTCTTTGTAAATCTAACACCTTTAATATTTAATGCTTTCTTCATTAATTCAAACATATCTTTATAATCGTTATTAGTTTTTTCTAGTTCCTTTTTCTCTTCTTCAGTATCTAAATCTAAATTTTCACTAGCAATGTTAGCAAATTTTTTGCCATCATAATCCACAAGTATTTGAAGAGCGAATTCATCAACATAATCCGTCAAATATAAAACTTCATATTCTTTTTCTTTTAATTTCTCTATTTGTGGAAGCAAATCAATTTTATCTACTGTTTCGCCACATGCATAATAGATTTTATCTTGTCCTTCTTTCATTCTTTCAACATATTCTTTTAAAGTAACAAGTTTCTTTTCAGTTGATGAATAAAACATTAATAAATCTTTTAAAACGTCATTATTTTGACCATAACCATTATATATTCCAAATTTAATATTAATTCCAAATGTCTTGAAGAATTTTTCATATTCCTCTCTATTTTCTTCAAGCATTGATTCAAGTTCTTTCTTAATCTTCGTTTCAATACTTTTGGCAATAGTTTTAACTTGGGCATCTTGTTGCAAAATTTCTCTTGAAATATTAAGTGAGACATCAGGAGTATCAACAAGTCCTTTTACAAAACTAAAGTAATCAGGAAGTAAATCTCCACATTTTTCCATTATAAGAACTCCATTAGAATAAAGCTCTAAACCTTTTTCATAATCTTTTGAATAGAAATCATATGGTGCTTTAGAAGGTATGTATAAAAGTGCATTATAACTGCATCTTCCTTCCACACTACTATGAATAACTTTTAATGGTTTCTCATAATCATAAAACTTATCCATGTAAAATGCATTATAATCATCATCAGTAACTTCATTTTTAGGTTTCTTCCATAATGGAATCATACTGTTGATTGTTTCTTCATGCGTATGAGTTTCAACTTCATCGCTATTATCTTTTTTATGTTCATGAGTTAAATCCATTTTTATAGGATATTTTATATAATCAGAATATTTCTTAATTAATCCCTCTACTATGAATTCATTACTGTATTTAGAATACTCAAACTCATCAGTATCCTTTTTCAAGTAAAGAGTAATATCGGTACCATAATTATCTTTATCACACTCTTCGATAGTATAACCATCAGCACCACTAGAAGTCCATACATGGGCTTTTTCTTCTCCAAACTTCTTACTTACTACCCTGATCTTATCACTTACCATAAAGGCAGAATAAAAGCCTACACCAAATTGTCCAATACACTCATTAACTTTATTTTTATTTTCTTCTTTGAATAATAAAGTACCTGATTGTGCAATAGTTCCCAAATTATCTTCAAGTTCTTCTTCACTCATTCCAATACCATTATCACTTACAATAAGAGTGTTTTTATCTTTATCAACAGATACTTTGATTCTAAAGTCTTCTTTCTCTAATTTAACTTTCCTATCAGTTAGTGATTTATAATACAATTTATCTATTGCATCACTAGCATTAGATATTAATTCCCTTAAAAATATATCCTTATTTGTATATATTGAATTTATCATTAAATCCAACAATCTCTTTGATTCTGCTTTAAACTGTTTCTTTTTCATTATATGCCTTCTTTCCTATTTCAAAGAATATGTTATCACCGTTTTTAGCACTTGTCAATTGTAAGTGCTAATATTTATTTTTTTACAAAAAACCTGATACATTATATATCAGGTAAAGCTTTTAATCTTAAATTTTTGGTAATATTTTTAAATTATTTTCTTATTAATTGTTTTGGTTTATCTACTTTAATATTATTATTTAAATACTCTTTTTTTACAGTATTAAATGCTTTATATAAGAATGGTATTCTTCTTTCTTTCATATATGAAATTATATTATCCTTATCTTCATCTGTTAATTTCTTATTATTTAATACAAATTCTGTTCCATATATTTCTTTTTCAGTAATCATTGGTTGATCAGTACCGAACAAATTGTTTCTTCCTATATAGTCAGTAATTGTTCTTACAATATCTGGATTAATCTTTTCTACTATGGAACCAATTTTTTTAGCTATCATCTTGTAACTTCTTGCATTAAAATCACTCAATAATTCTTTACATGTTTCTTCGGTATAATAAGGAACTCTTGCATATAATTCAATATCTGTAAAATCTTCTCCATTTGGTAATTTTCCTGTAATTATACCATTATATATTTCATTTACATTATTTATTGTTTCAGTCTTTCTAGCATTGCTATCTTCTTTTGACTTAACTAAATATTTATCATACAACTCTGGATTCAACGCTGATACTATATCTACAAATCTATCAAATTGATTTTTAGTTAAACCATTTTCTTTTAAGAAATCACTTACATATATAGAATCATAATAATTAGAATAAGCATTAACAAATTCATTAGCATAGCAATAATCATCAAAGTAACCATTATTTTCCATGTCAACTAAGCAAACAGCACGTTCTATTAAGCCCTTTTCATCACTTTCCCTATAGAAATTAGAAAGGGATTTTAAACTTTCATAAATATCACTACGTATTTCCTTATAAGCACTATCATCAAGTCCATCTAATACTTCTAAAAGTGCATTAGAATCTCTATATATGTCACTCATCATCCTTAGTTTTCTTAAAGTTATTAAATCACTATTGTAAATTTTAAGCATTCTTTCAACATTTATAGCATCCTTATATAGCACCTTAGAAAATAACTTTCTATTCATTTCATTGACTCTTAAATATTGAAATATTTTATCTAATTTTGTTAATTGAGTCATAAAATCACTTCCTCTTTTATTTGAATTATTATACATAAAAAAAGAAAAGTGTCAAACTTTTCTTTTTATTTATTAGATAAATCTCTTGATATATACCAAACAAATAGCGAACCCAAGAAATTCCCCAATATGCATATCAATAATGATAAATCAAAAGTTCTAGCAACACCTAATGTGACAATATTTGCAATACAGTGTTGGAAGCCACAAAAGATAAATAAAGGTATTCCAAATATTATTCCTAAAGGTGTCCCTTTTCTATACATAAGAACTGCTATATACATTATTACACCACATAGAAGAGATTTTATAAAAAATGCCACTGATATATCCCAAGTTCCTACTTTTGCAATTGCATTAGTAACAATTTCTTCATCAGCACAAGAATATAAAAGTCCAAATAAATATCCAGCAGCAAGATTTCCTACAAGAATGATTAACAAATCTAATACTTTTATTTTATCCTGGAACAAAAATCCACATTTACCAGTAAATAGATTTTGTCCCATATAACAAACACCTAAAAGTCCAAAAGCAAAGATTATTGGACCAATCGGATTGCCTAATTTTAAAAGTGCATAATTTCCAAGAGATATTAAAAGTGCTGCACAAATACTTTTATTAATAAGTTCCATTCTTTTCATAAATTACCTCCACTATAAAGATATTTTATCACAAAAAGAAAAAACTTCATATTGAAGTTTTTAATTATTACATTGTTTTTGGTGCATCATTTTTTTCTTTAGGGAATATGCCTCTTCTTGATGGATATGTAAGCTCTTGTCTCAGGTTTTCTAAACACTCTCTTTGAGCATCAGATAAACATTTGTGTATTTCATCACGTCTCACTATATTACGAGATATTATTTCTGTAGCCTGTGTTCGGTCTACTTCTTTATCCGTATCATAACAATTAAGTGCTAGAGAAATAGGGTATTTTTTAATCTCATCAACAGAATGGAAATATCTAGTCTTCCATGCACTATAATCATCCTCCCTCTTATCAGGTGTAGCAACACCCAAGAATACTAATCCCGTAGATAAATCTCTAAAATGTCCATAACCCAAATACTCTACAACAGTTTCTATTTCAGCAATAGGTTGTAAACTTTGAATTTTACCATTAAAAGTAGTAACTGTTGCATAATCGTACATGTAATAGTGGTATTCAGCAGTATATGTCGAACCAGGCAAAGTCAACATTCCATAGTTTATTTTAAAACATTGCCCTAAGTTAAATGCATCTGTTTCTTTTTCTATTTCACTCAATTCTTCTGTTTGTTTCTTTTCCAACTTTCTTTTTTTTATTCTAGCTGCTATGTATTCTATTATAGACATATTTTTCATGTCTTGACTTATACTATAAAACACTCTATCATATTCTTCTTTGTTTTTTTTTGCCTTAAGGTCTTTATTATATCTGACATAATCCATAATTAATCCTCCGCTTCTTCCTTAGTAAGTTTATCAAGTAAATTAACCATTTGCTCGTCTAATGAATTAATATAAATAAACATTCTTGTAAAATATGAATCTAAACTCTCTGTTGCTAGATTTTCATCAAGTATAATTTCTCCGAAAGGATTCTCATCTTTTCCCACAATATCGCTTAAAACTTGCAACTCATTATTCATAGCACTAATTTTTTTAGCTAATTCTAGTTTTTTATCATTTATGCATAAATTATCATAGGCTTCTATATAGTCATTGATTGTTACTTTTTCTTCTTCCATAACGTTTCTCCCTTATCTTATAATATTATAATACCATAATTTTATTAATTATAAAGGAAAAAAACACATAGAGAGAATAAAAAGATATTATTTGCATATTAAAATATTCTTTTTAACTTACCAAATAGATATTTCAAATAACTTATTTTATTAATACTATCATCAATAATTAAATCTTTTTCTTCAATCACCTTACTATTATCTATAAGTTTTATTTTACCTACTATATCACCTTTGTTTAATGGTAATTTTATATAATTTATATCCACTTGATAATCATAATTAATACTTTTATCAGATTTTTTGCTTAGTATAATTAAATCATCCTTTAATAAGACATTAGCCTTATCTTTATCTCCTTTTTCAATATTTATCGTATCAATAACTTCATTTTTACTTTTTAATAGATCAACTTTATAATTGTCAAACCCATAATCTAGTAGTTCCATTGCTTCTTGATTCCTTACTTTCCCTTCCTTTTCTCCAAGAATAATTCCTATAAGTCGCATATTATTTCTTTTGGCAGTTACTGCCATAGTATATAAAGCAGCATCAGTAAAACCTGTTTTTAAACCATCAGCTCCACTATAAAAACGTACCAATTTATTTGTGTGTACAATGGTAATAATATATGATATATTTTAGATGTTGAGGATGATAATATGGTAATTGAAAAAATTGATTTTCCTATCTATAAAATAATGATTGCTTTAGCAGTAATTGTTGGAGCAGCATATATTTTAATTTCACTGAAAAACAAAAAAGTTTTAGATAAAAGTATTATATTATTTTTTATATTATATTTTATATATGCTATAATGTTTGGAAAGTTATTTACCTTTGTAATTAGTCTTGGAAGAAATACTAGTCTTTCGGCATATGGTGGATTAATTGGTACAATAATTGCAGCATTAATATATGAAAAATTTTATAACAAAAAAGGATTAGTAATAAAATATACAATTCTTGCTCTACCACTTATATATAGTTTTACTAAAATTGGATGTTTTTTCACTGGATGTTGCTATGGAATACCATATGATGGCTTCCTATCAATTAAGTATCCACATGTTATGAATGAACCTTTATTTCCAATTCAGCTTTTGGAAATAATAATATTTATAATAATGTTCAACATTTGTAATCATTATCAAAGTAAAAAGGATATTACTTATATTACTTTAACAGTTATAGCGATAACAAAATTCCTTGTTGAGTATTTAAGAAATGAAGGTAGTAAATATATTATTTCCCCTAATCAGGGGTTCAGTATTATACTTTTAATAATTGTTATACTAGTTTATTTAAAGCAAAAAAAAGAATCTAAGAAATCTTAGATTCTTTTAGTTTCCACAAATACTACCCCCACTTCGTGTACCTCTTGCTGTAATAACTATATCGCCAGTTGCACCATACACAGTAAATGATCCATTATTGTTAGTATAGCTAAAGTGTCCTGTAGTAGTTCCTGTTGTTATTGAAGTTCCTCCCATAGTTACAGTAACACTTGTTGGTCTAGTATATGTATAGTTATTAGCATTATCAAGTACATTCAAGGTTGTTGTATAATCATAGCCCCTATTTACTTTAGTATTAGTTAAAGCCTTCATATATTCTGAATTATTAGAAAAAGAGACATCATAGTGCCAATCAAAAGATAATTCTGATGATACTGCACACGTTCCTTGATTAACACATGGGCCGGCAATATCCTCATTACTTGGTTTATGGTTATGGTTATTTTCCCCATACACTTTAAATGTATAAGCCCCATCTGCAAGACCAGTAATAGTCAAACTATTGGTATTATCCGTAGTTTCATAAGTTGTTGAATTACCTCCAACAGTCGAAATAACATAATACTTTTTAACGCCAGATTCTGCGTCTGTTCCACTCCAAGTAACAGTTAATGATCCAACATTATTATTAGAAGTATTATTACTTGTAGCATTATTTATAGTAGCATTTACATTGCTTATAACTGGTGGAGTTGTATCTTCAATTTCTTGTTCATCAACTAACAAAGTAACACTTCCACAGTTGACTGTTTTTCCATCAAATCTAATATTAATTCCAGTATTATAACTATCTGTTGCAAATACTGCATTATCTACTCTTTTAACATAGAATGTATATGTATTTGTTTCCCCACCTTCAATTGTTATACTTGGTAATGCATTACCTGAAGAATTAACTATAGCAAAATGACTTGTATCAACAATTTCTATTGTAAATTCTCTTTGAAATCTATATGAATTAATTACTTCAACAGAAAAACTTACAATGTCATTTCCAAGACTTTCTTTCAAGTTACCTGTAGTTGTGCCAGTTAATGATCCTAAAAGGCTTCCATCAGGCTCTTCATCAAGTTCTGGTTCCAAATCTCCAGAAACACTATATGTATCATCATGATCAGGAGTAAAATCCAATATAAGATTAAATGTTACCTCATCAAGTGCCGGTATCATATCACCCATTGAAATTCCTTCTAATGATATTGTTAAAAAGGATGGATCAACACTTATACCACTAGAGTTTGTTATAACTGGTTGGAAGTTGCTTATTGAAAACTCATGATTATAGAAAGTATTATTTGTAATTGTAATACTATAAATTGCTTGATAATCAGGTTCCGTAGAACCAGGTGCTTTTTCAAAAGTTAGATTAAAATCTACGCTTGAAGCAGTAAAAGCAGGAATACTATCAGACCTTACATTTTTTGAAGAAGAAAGAGTTACATCAGTAATTTCTATTTCTCCTTGTGGCCTAAAAGTAGTTGTTCCACGAACGCTTAGATTTTGCCCATATAAAGCATATCCAATTGAAATAAAAGATAAGATAGCTACTAGCAATATAGACATAGCAATATTAATCTTAATAGCGGTCTTATCAGTTTCTTTTTTTATTATTCTATTTTTTACCATTATTTATCAACTCGCTTTGTAAAGTCATCTTTTTTCAATACATAAATCCATGCGATTCCATCATTTATAATAGCAAAAGTACTTTCTGCCTTACTCTTATCTTGGTAATAATTGATAGGCATTCTAACCTCATTGTAAACATCCAACAATTCTTGGAATTCTTTAACCTTTATTTGTTTAAGTTCCTCAACATTAGAAAGATCACTAACATTAGCAATAATACTATCATAATTTTTAAGTATTTTATCAAGCGCTAATTCATACTCATTTTTCTTTTTAAACTTTCTATTATATCTTAATGCATCAATAAAACCTATAATTGATAAAAGTACTAAGAAGAAGCCTAAAATCTTAAACATTACATGTTCTATACTGTTGTATCTATCTTCAACTTCTATAACACTTTTAGCATTTGCATCATCCTTATTAATAGATAATTCCAATGCTTGTTCCATAAGTGGTATTGATAAACTTATCTCTGAATCCACTTCTAATGGTTTATCAATTTCTTCAAAAGTTGCTTTGTTTGTTACTCTCATGACAACTTTTAATTCACCATCAGTATTAACACCATATTCTTTCTTAAATTCACCTAGAATAGTGTTATATTTATCATAGTCAACTTTTATTCTATCTCCCATTGAAACAGCTGTGCTATCATTTAAATCGAGGTGTTTTTCTTCAGATAAATCATATTCTTTTTGCCAATAGTAACCACTAGAATTTTTCTTATTAGCACTTACTACTGCAATATATTTATAATCATAGTTTCCATTTACTGGAATATCATATTTCATTGAATAATTAAAGTTAACATCAATATAATCAATTAGACTAGCAATATAAGTTCTTCCTTCTTCCAAATATGGTTCTTCAAAGAAATTATTTTCCTTAAGATAAACTTTATAACTTATAGAATTGTTTGGTTCACAACTTAAATTTATAATTCTTTTATCATCGAATCCAATAGCTAAAAGGATTATTCCAACGATAAAAAAGAAAGGAAATAAAAATTGAAACAATTTATTCAACCTATATGTTTTCATATTTTTACTCCTTTCCAAAAAATTCACTTATTAATACTGTAGGATATCCAATGTATTTAATCGATAAATTAACCCGACCTAATACATTTTCTCCTGTAGGTTTAAATGAATCGACTGATTCATTATTATCACCCTTAGTAATAAAATAATATCCTCCATTTTGTTTCCATATTTCTACGATCCTATGTGTAACGACAATACTATTTTTTTGAAAAGCTATAATATCACCAATCTCTAAATCTTCAAGATTTACTTTTTCATATATGACTGCATCTCCCCTACTATAAGCAGGTACCATTGAA
>JAEEGL016314420.1_pt1 | contig 23116 bp, 30 predicted proteins | sample 9134231 | NCBI WGS metagenome assembly JAEEGL01 (sample SAMN16246548, study PRJNA631951) | gut metagenome | biome: gut microbiome; feature: rumen; material: fiber-attached | host: Bos | place: Iran: Karaj | collected 2018-10
ACAATTGTTAAAGACGAAAAGGGTAAGGTAACTGAATATTTTGTTAATAATGAACTTATAACATTCCGTAAAGAAAAAGCTACCGATAAGAATGGTAAGGAAGTTGAAGTTGATGTTGTAAATGAATCAATGGATACTCGTATTGATATGCTTCCTACTGAATTTACACAACCTCTTATTGAAAAGATGGTAACTGCTCATAAAGCAAATGTTGATGGTTATTCAAAATCAGGCAATACTGAACTTCTTAAGAAAGAGCAATATGAGTTAGAAGTACTTGAAAGTTTCTTGCCTAAGGAAGCAACTCAAGAAGATGTCATGGAATATCTTAATGAATATTACCCAAGCGGCATTGAAAGAAAGTCTATGGGTCTTGTTATCAAGGAAGTAAAATCTGCTTTCGAAAGAGTTGATGGTAAGATGGTTGCTCAATGTGTAAATACAAAGATTGTTGGATAAATGAAAGTATTTGATTTAATTTGCGAACTTACACATTTTGACCCTTATTGTGAAGTAATGTTACAAGATAAATCAGGAGATGTATTTCCATTATCATTAAAAGATTTAGCTTGGAACGGTACAGGTAGTGATAGTGTTAAAGATGAAAGAAATAGATCATCAGAGTTATATATAACAATTGATAAGGAGATTGAATAATGAGAATGTTTACTGACCATAACGCAAAGAATACTTTCGTTATTGATAAATCAAACGGTTATCCTGTAGTTGTAACAACTAATGTTACAAATAAAACACCTTGGTTGAATATATTTACAAATCATAGTATTGAGTTTGCTAATCCTAATGGAGATTCAACTGTAAAGAAAATTGATGGTAAGACTTATAATTGGGTTCCAACTCATTTCTATGATAGAGGTCCTGGTGGTGATTATTCATGTGAGGAATATAAGAATGTATTCTTGCAATTAAGATATCATGGTCATATTGATGATTATAAATCATATCATGAAGTTCTTAATCGTTTTGAATTAAGATATGATAAAGATAAAGAACTTCGTCAATTAATTGCTGAATATATCAATTTGAAAAATATGAAGTGGAACAAATCATTTAAAAAGTTCAATTGGAAAAAGTTATCTACTTATTTCACTTGTGAATCAAATGATTTGGAAAAGAACTTCATTAAAATTGAAAATGAGCTTATAAATATCTTCAATCGAATTTAATGAATATTACTAAAATACATATTAAAGCTATAGCTCAGGTACTTTGTATCTGGGCTATACTTGCATTATCTTATTTTTTAATTTGTTATTTTATATATGATTAAATATATGAAAGAACAAATTTAAATTTTATTAACAATCATTTAATATTTTGGAATATTGTAATTTACTATTTTACATTAAATAAATTATAAATATTATGCTAGATAGAGAAGAAGTATTGTGTAAAGCATACGAAGATTGTATTCGTGAAATGTTTGCAAAAGCACAGCCATCTGCAGATTGGGACAATATAATTGAAGAATATAAAGCAGGCAAAATTGATGAAAAGAAAGATGGACCAATATATGATCGTCATTATTTGTCTGCTGAGGAATTTAAGTATATTCTTGATAAGTATATGAAAGCTTATCGTATTGAATCTGAATGGAAGGATGACATTGAAATTCTTGAAGATTATTTGAACAAAGGTGGTAATAAAGATAAATATATTGAGGCCTGGGAAGATGAACACGGTCATCATCCAGGATATCGTTCATATGAAGAAGTACCTCCACTTAAGCAACTTATTGCTAATTATATTAGAGGTCACATGATTATGAAAGGTGAACCTGAAGAAAATATTCAGTATTGGGCAAAATCAATTACAGATATTGTTATGAATGATATTTCTACTTGTAAGAATTATTATTCATTTAATGTTGATGAGCAAAAGTTTAGAAATACAGTATGTATGAGATGTTCACCAACTGGAAGTATTGAAACTGTAAAGAAATGGTGGAAAGATCATTATGATGTCGATATTGAAATAGAGAAAAGAAATCCATTACTTTTCTGGGAACAAGATTATTATGGAGATGAATTCGAAGAAGTAATGGAAGAGGAAGACGGTCCTGATTGGAAAGAAAAATGGGACAAGAAATGGAAGGAGCAAGTTGCTAAAAAGAAAGCAGAAAGCGAAAAAAGACTAAAGGAACTTCAAGAAAAATACGAGAAAGAAAAGAATGAGACAAAGGAGTGATATGATATCCGTTAATAATTGTAGTTCTCAAGATGATTTATTAAAGTTTCTTAACGAATTAGACAAGGAATATAATTTAGCACAAATTATCATTTCAATTATTAAAGACGGATTTGGACGATATGAAGTCTATTATAAAGACTACACAAAAGAAACAGCTGAAGATAGATTATGTTAAACGAATTATTGATTACTGAAGAGCTTCTTATCAATGCTGGATTTGAATATATGGAACAAGAATCCAAGCTTTGTGAAGAATATCAAAAAACAACTTACGGTATAACTGATTATAAATCATATCGTAAATGGACAGATGATGAACATCCTATTAAACTTGACATTGATAATGGATGGAATAATAGAGGAACAAAATGGTCTCTCCATATTGATAATGATGTTTGTGAAACAATAGGTTGTGCCGATATTGATTATACTTGGCAATTCAATAAACTTATGGAAGTTTTTGATAGTGAATTAAGACTTCCAGAAGAAGCAATTATTTCAGAAAAAACAAGTACAGAAATATTGGATGATTTATTACAGGAACTTGATATTAAAAACGGTGATTTAATTATAAAACGTAATGAGCATCGTATATCAATGCTTGAAAAAGAGCAAGCCTACGAAGCAATTAATATTTTAATTGATAAAGTTCATCAACAATTTATAACTTGTTGTGCAGATGCTGCTAATGATGTTTATCATCAATTTGAATTTTTATTGGCAACAGAAAGTAGCTTAACATTATTAGCAGTTAAAACTAAAGAACAAATATATAATTTGTTTAGGCAATATCAATCACGGCTTAATCCTATAAGAATACAAAATCTTATATATAATAATGCCAGTGCTGCATATAAAGAAAGTATTCAAGATGCAGATAAATATGCTGTATTAAACCCGCGTACAATGCAGGTTGATTTGAATACCCATTATCTTGAAAAATATATATTAGAATTATTTGGATATACAGTATGACGGAAAAACAAGAAGGTTGGTGTTTCTTTGGTTTATTTATGGGGTTTGTAATATCATTAATTTTATGTTGTAAATTACATGTATATATACCAATATTTATAATGTTCTTATTACTTATTGTGTTTGGCTTATACATTGTTAAAACATATACATCAATTAATTGGGAATCAATTAAAAGAAGTTTTTATGGAACATATAAGTTGTTACCTGAGGAAATTCAATTATGGGAAAATATAAAACAAAAAGCATTAAAAGGATATAATGAATTTTGTGATGAATGCGAAAAAGATCCTGATTATTGGAGTTGGCCATGGATGTCACCAAATTTAACACATGAAGAAAGAGAATTAGTTAATAAAATTCATGCAATATATTTTGGTAAAAATTATTATTTGACAGATCCGATTGGTGTTGCCCAAGGTGACTGGGCGTTTTATGATGATATAAAGGAAAAAGTAAAACAATAAGTTATGATGAGACCCGGTAAAATTTTTAACTGTGAATGCATTAAAGAAAATTTTATGACAACAAATTGTGGTCCTTATGTCCATATTGTTCATAAAGTTGGTGATAAAACGCAATGTCAAGAAGTATTTAATAGTGATGGTGAACTTATTGGCTATTATATTAAATATGATGTATTTAGGTGGAGATGTTTTGATTTTAATGAGTATTATAAAATTATAGATTAATTATGCCAGCTTATAATTTTGATATTGAAACTTGGAATGAGGTTAAACATATTGAATTTTTAAAAAGTAAACATTGGGAAATTGATTTTACTGAAGCTTTGAAAAAAATTCAAGAACAGGAAAAATATGATAAGGTTTGGGAATTAATCAAAAAGAAAAATGGTTGGTAATTATGGACATACATTTTGATAAAGATACAATTTATTGTAAGTATCATAGATCATTTGAGAAAAAAGAAACTTGTAAAAAATATTGCCCATATCTTTGTAAATCAAATGGACGTACAATGGAAGATTATCGACAAAATGAAGAAGAATATTTAAAAGAATATAATCATGGAAAAATATATAATTGTTAAAATAGAAACAAAACCATATGCTCAATCATATGATGATATTAAACCTGATAAATATCTTAGAACATTTAAGTTAGATGGTTCTCCGTATCCTTATAAAGATTGGACATCTAATATTGAATATGCTATTTGGTTTTCTGAGGAAGAAGATGCTAAAAAATTACGAGACTTATTATATGTTAATTCACCATATCCAATAAGAGTAGAAAAACATAATTTATAAATATATGGCTTATTTTAAAGATAGAGACGAAACATTGTTGCATCAATTATATGAGTGGCAAGATAAACATATTGATGATTTACCAGTAACTGAATTATCAAATCTTCAATATATATTAGAACATTTGCCACAAGGAATTAGTTATGAAATAAAATCTAAAATCAGTAATGAAACTGATTGTATAGATGATTATTTTTACGATAGACAAGATAAATATTTTGAAGCAACTGAAGAAGATTATAAATCAAAAATTGGTGAATGCTTTATAAATGATGATAAGACTATTGTAATGAAGGTTGTTGGAATCCGTGATGATTATGATAACAAGTATTATGAAAGTGACCATCATGTAGATAATTTCTTGTATGAGAAATATGAAAAGTATAATGATGGATCTTGGCATCAACAAGATTATATATGGCTCCAAGAAACAGCAAAAGGTAAGCATGTATATGCAGACAATAAAGATTATTTACGTTGGTGTCTGACAAATCAGACAGATATGAATATAAATAGCGAAAATATGTTTATGCTTGGTAAAGATGGTAACTTTTATATTGATACATCATGTGGTGGTGATTATGAAGTTTATAGACCATTTAGCAAAGCTACATTTGAACTTATTAGAGAGGAAGCTATTAAGAATGACGGTGAATATACAGTAGACTAATAGAATAAGTAACTTATAAAAATATATTATATGGAAATTACAAGAGATAATTTATTAAGTAGTTTAGAAAAAATCAATACAGAAATTGATGAGTGTACAAATAAAAAGTTTGAGTATATAACAGGTAATAAATATTTAACAGGATGGGCAATTATTAGTAATGTGTTAACTATTAAAGAACTTACAGAAATATTAACTTATTTGTTAAATCAAAAATCAAATACATCTGAAGCTGAAAAAATACTTGGTGTAAGTATTGAATCAGAAGTTCCAACAATATGTGGATATACTGTTGATGAATGGATTGAAGATATTAAAACTCGTAAATTACATCTTGATAATATTGAACGTATAAAGAACCTTATGAATGCAAAGTCAATACTTGAAAAACATTTAAGTGAGGATGATAAGTTTGCTCTTGACATGCAAAAGGTTAATGAACTTATAACAGATTAATATGACAGATTTAGTTATTACCAATTATGATAACTTTAAGGATCTGTCATATTTTATTGGAGAACATCAAAAGGCTTTAAATATTTTAGATGAAGTTCAAAAATTTTATTTATCATTTTTAAAGTCTAAATTAATATCTAATCATGATTTAGATAGATACCCAGGAAAGTTAATCATACAAAAATTTCATAGTAAAGAAGATTATATACATGTTTATGATGATCATAATCCACAATATAATGATTATGTTAAAGATGCGTATTTACAAGATAAACATGGTTATTGGTTTACTATAAAAAAGATTAAAGAAGATAAAGAAAAATGGAGAACATATAAATTAAAGCGATGCGATATTTTATATGATGTTGAAAGACCATATTATGTATGCGCTATTGATATAACAAGTGCTCCATATTATTCAAGTTATGTTTGTGATTTAAACGAATTAAAAGAGCACGGATATTATAAATGTGGTAAAAAATATATAAGGCCTACTAATGTAGAAGAATATATTAAAAAATTAGAAGATAAGATAAATAGAATTAAAGAGCAAGAAAAAGAGCACAAATTATTATCAAGTTTAATTAATGCTGATTGTTATAAATCACAAGATACATTTAAAAAAGAATTATCAAAATATTTTCAAAAGTATTGCGATAAATGTTATTATGCAATAAATCCCATTAATCAAAGATTAATTCAATTTGGTGGTGAAGATGATTTAAACAAGTTTAGCTTTAAGATATCTGATGATAAGCGATATTTAATTGTATATACAGCAAAATCAACTGGCGGTACACGAACAGATAGATGGAAAACATTTGAATATAAAGGAGTTGATTATAACGAATTTTGGTTTGATGTAACAACAGGAAACTTTGTAGAGAATAAGAAGTATTTTGATAAAACATGGGAAGTTGAAATGGATGTAAATAATGGATGGCATCCTTATGATGATGATTGATTATGAAAGATAAATTAGTTGTAACAAATTATGATAATTTTAAAAATGCTGACTTCTTTATTGAACAGTATTTTAAAGCCCAAGAAATGTTAAAGGAAGTAAATGATTTCTTTGCTTCTTTTGTAAGTTCAAAATTATTTACGGCAAATCAATTACGAAATATACAACCATCATATTTAGGCAATCATAGCGATTATAGTTCTGAATTTAAATGGACTAATAATTTTATTGAACGTCATATGATGGATAAGGGATATGATAATCAAATATCAAACATATTTGATCCTGTAACACATACATATAGATATAAACGATATAAAGAGGATCCTCGTATAGAAGAATATCATCCACCTTTGACTATCGATGAATATAATGATTTAAGAACTAAACTTACTAATAATTGTAAAAATATATGTCATGAAATCGCAGATATTATTGAAAACACAAATTTTGATTGTTATTATGTTTTGAAACAAGATAATTCGTTAGAAGAATTTATTCCAGTTGCAAGTAAAGATACAATTAAGTTTGATTTTCAAAAAGATAAAGGACATATAATTATATCAGGTTATTTTTATCATTATCATGAATGGGGTGCACAATTTGGTAATTCAGCATCTGCATTGGATAAGATAACAAAATATATTTATGTAGATAGAAATACAAATAATATTATTAAAGTTGAAAGTAAATCTGAAACAGTACGAAAAGGAAATGCTGATGGTAAATCTTATTGGGATAGTCATAGTGATTATTGTTTGAGCAGTATGAATAAGAATGCTATTAATACTCAAAGCTTTGATAATGTTATTAAGAAATTGAAACATTATTTGTATAATGATGCTCGTGTTAGACGTATATTATCAAATGACCCAAAAATTAAAAATGAAGCAAGAGAATTAGACTTAAAACATATTATGGAGTATTATGCACCCAGATATAAAAAAATATATAAAAAGGAATTAACAATGGAAATAATAAATAATTGCTCACCTTGGGGTAAATTTTAATTATTTTTATTAAATAAATATGAATACTGATATGCAATCTATTGTTGATTTTATATTAAAAGAAGAAGCTATTAAAGATGAATTATATACAAGACGCGCTATTTTAGAAACAAAAGGAGATCCTATTGATGAACAATGGCTTAATGATGAAAAACCTGTAATGACAAAAGATGGTCGACAAGTTATTATTGTCGAAATAGATCTTAAAGAAGTACCTAATATAATTCATGGACAAGTTAAAATGAAGAATAAGTTATTTGATTATGAATGGCTTGATGATGGTACATGTCAAAAGGCATTGGATCAATTAGGTAACCCAAAGAAACCAGAAGAATCAGATAACCTTGTGAAGGCAGCTTAATATGAATTAAAAATGAAAAACTTATGATAATTTTAGCTTATAAAGTTTAAATTTTTTTAATATCACATACTATATTATTTTAACAAATTTTAATAATTAAATTTGTTTTAGAGAGTTTTATTTTTTATGTTTAACCCGGACTATATTTGCTAGGTCCACAAAATTACAAATATAATGGCAAATAACACAAATAAACAACGTCTTTTAACAGCAGCAGATATTTATGCTGATGATAATTTTCCTTATTTCAAAAACGATATTGAGCGTATTAAATACATGAAGAAGGCATACGGTAATATGTCAATTGCGAAGTCGTTCTCAATATTTTATGGAGTTGAAGTATCTCAGGAAATTAAACAAAATAAGGCAATTAATTCAGTTCAAACAATTGAACTTGGTAAGATTTACTCAGGTATTGTAAAATCTTTCGATAAGGATGGAATTTCATTTAATATGCCTGGAGTAAAGGATGAAATTATCTCAAAGGAAAACTTCAATGATTGCGCTGCATCTATTAATGCATATTTAGCAAGTCATAATAATAAGTTACTTTTTGAGGTTCGTGAACATAAGAATAATAAGTATATCGTATCAGTTATTAGTGCTTATTATAAACAATGGACAAATACTATTAACAAGGCTATTCAACATGAACAAGGAATTAACATTCATATTGATTCTTTAGTAAAGGGAGGTTATATTTGTCACACAGATATTACACCGCTTTGTCAGTTGACTGGTAAGAAGTATACACATTCTGTATTTATCCCAGGTTCACATATTGTTCTAAATATTGAACATGACTTTGAAAAATGGATTGGACAAGATGTTACAATTGTTCCACAAAAGTTTGTAGAGTTCCGTCGTGATATTAAGACTGGAATGGTTGAGAATTCATTAGTAGGTTCACGTAAGAAAGTACTTCAGATTCTTGGTATGAACAATATTCATGAAATCTATAGTAAGTGGCTTCTTGCCGTAAATGATGAACGTGTTAAGTATGTTCCAGAAGCATTTGAAGGAGTGGTTACTGGTATTATTAACTCAAGCAATAAGACAGGTATATTTGTTGAGCTTAATAATAAGTATATAACAGGTCTTATGCCAATCGATGCAATTGATTTACTTGATTATAAGCCAGGTGATCCAATCAGAGTTAAGATCGCAGAATTTGAAACTCAAGAAGGAAAGGATCCATTCATTTACAATAAGAAGGGACAATTGCTTAAGTGTAATGTTCGACCAGTGTTTGAATTAGCTTAAAATTAAATAACATAGGCTTTTGTATTAATTAGAAGGGAATCTTTGGATTCCCTTTTTATTTTCATTATATTTTTCTAATATAATTTGAATTTTTTAATTAAGATACTATATTGTAATTGTAAATCAATAAAATTAATTAAAATATTCAATATGTGCGAAATTGGAATTAACTTTTCAAATATAAACTACTATAATAAAGAAATGCAAAAAGGCATGGACGATAAACTATTTTTTCTAAATAAACTACCAAAGAATCAGCATTACATATTTGTTGACTTTGGATGCGCAGATGGAAGTATGATTAATACGCTTTCATCTATTCTTGAATCTGACGAGCTTAAAAATATGCATATCCCAAATGATTATATTGGATATGATATTTCTGAGAATATGATAAATATTGCAAAGACAAATTATCATGGGCCTATAGATGCTAAGGTTGAGTTTACCAATAACTGGTATGATGTTAAGCATATTCTTGAACTTAATGAACAATATAATCACAATGCAAAATCAGTATTGATTTTATCATCAGTTATTCATGAGGTTTATTCATATGCAAAAACTCAAGGAGATATCTTAGATTTTTGGGATAAAGTTCTTCAATCTAATTTTGACTATATTGTTATTCGTGATATGTGTCCATCTGAAACGCTTAGCGATAAAAAGGAGATATCACATGAGCTTCACGATAAATTGATTTACAGAAAAGATTTACGTGGTAATGATAAGTCATATGATCGTCAGGTTGAAACTTTTGAAGCCGCTCATGGATCTCTTTGGTATGAAAAGAATATGTATCATTTCCTATTGAAATATCGTTGGAAAATTAACTGGGCTCGTGAGTGCAATGAAAATTATTTTCCAATTTCTTACCAGGAGTTACTTAATATTGTAAAAACACAACCAGTAAATTGTTCATACAATATAGATTATTTTGAGCGTTTCCGTGTACCATTTCTTGATAAATGTATTAAGGAAGACTTTGATATTGAACTTTCAGAGTTTACACATATTAAAGCTATTTTCACTAAAATAAATTAAATCATATGTACGGAGAATCTAAATTTGCATTAACACATCAGGAACTTGTTAAATATGTTAAATTGTATTTAGCATCATGCGGAATAACCGAATATGATTGTTGGGAAAAGTCTTATGATACTGAAGACTGGTATGGATATAAGACTCACTGGGATACATGTAGATTATTTGGCATTCAAGCTCCATATAAGATTGGACACATTCAAATTGATATTGTAAATGAATATATAAGTTTTAGATTAATTGCAAAACAGGAACGTAAACTTAATGAAGAAGAACAAAAACTTTATAAAACAGATATCATAAAAACTGCAGATACTATTTGGATATTTGAAATGGAAGGTGCTAATCATGATGAACGATATGAAGATAATAGATCAGGCTTTTGTTACGGGTATAAAATTTACGAAGATAATATTCAGAAGTTCAATACATTTTTGAAAAATATATTTGGAACTGAATATAAGACAATGTTTGTTGTTCAATTGGCTGCTTCATGTTATGAGAAAAATCGTGATATAAATAATTTTGAACAACTTGCTGCTCACGCATGGCATCTTCGTCCAGAACTTTGGAATACAATTGAATATTTCGGAACACATGATTGCCCTATTGGAAGAATTAATTTGATTAATAGGTATAATTTAGATCATGAAGCTGGAGAAAATAACGTGGAAAAAAATTAAAAAATAATCATTTTTTTTAATATTATTTGAATTTTTTATTTGGTGTACTATATTATAATTGTAAATCAATAAAAAATAATAAATATGATAACAATTAAGTTCGTTCCCAGTTACATTTTCGAGGCTAAGTACAATATGACCCACGTTCACGCTATGAAGAACAAGGATGGTGAGTATATCTACCAGCAGTGCTTCGGTAGTCACGCTGCTGCTAAGAGAAAGCTTAACCAGTTGTATAAGCGCTTCGGTGCTGAGTTTGCTGATAACTTCATTATCTGTCCAATTGAGGAGATTGCCCGATAACTTAATTAAAGAATATATTATGAGTGCAAAAATTGTAAAGCCCGGTGTAGTATTTAACCGCAATGGTTTTAAAAAATATAAGATTGAATTTTCAACTGATGATACATTCGTTGGCTATAAGCGTTCATTGCTTACATTAGGTTTTTGGAAGTTTTTTAATTCATATTCATTGGAATTTTTGGTAAATACTGAAAAGAATCTTAATGAGCAATTTAATTTAACATTGCGAGATATTTATGTAATTGACGAAGATACTTATAATAAAATTATAAATCAAATTAAGAAATAATATGAATTATACAAAGTTGGCATTTAAGTTTAGGGATTGGTGGAATAGCCCTAATTGTCCAGAAGATCTTGAAAAGGCTGATGTAGATGTTTGTGTACTAGCATGGGCTGATGCAACAGAAACTGATTTGGGAGATGGTCTTAATGAACTATGTAATAGAATTATTGAACTTGGAATACTTTAAGATATGAATTTGATTGAATCACTTGTAAAAAATATTGAATATAATGGTAAGATTTATACTCCACGATTGTATCTTACAGCATGGGATAATTGGTGTGTTTCTTATCGTAATCCAGTAGATATTAAAGATTATATTTGTTCAGTTTGCGTAGAGCCAGATAATGAGCCTCGTAATATTGAAGATACCATTGGATATTTAAATGAATATATTGGTAATGCTCGTACTTTAGACGACGCAGTTATAATGATTAATAATTATATTAAGAAAAATTTTATAAACAATTAAATAAATAAGAATATGAAAGTTTCAATTATTGGTGCAGGTAATGTAGGTGCAACAGCAGCAATGAAGATTGCTAATGATAATTATGTAAATGACATCGTTCTGCTTGATGTTCGTGAAGGTGTTGCTGAAGGTAAGGCAATGGATATTATGCAGAGCATTGCAATGTTAGATATGAATGTAACCGTATCAGGAACAACTGGTGATTATTCAAAGACTGCAAATTCTGATGTTATCATTATTACATCTGGTGTTCCTCGTAAGCCAGGAATGACACGAGAGGAGCTTGTAGGAGTAAATGCTAATGTCATGGATCAAGTTCTTGAAGGAACAACAAAGTATTCTCCGAATGCAATGTATATCGTGGTATCTAATCCTATGGATACGATGACTCAGATGGTCGTTAATAAGCTTGGTACTGAAGAGGCATACCGAGTAATGGGCATGGGTGGAATGCTTGATAGTGCACGATTTAGGTATTACATTTGGAAGACTGCTAATAAGCATATGCCAGTAGCCATGTCAAATATTGTAGGTACTGTAATTGGCGGTCATGGAGATACAACAATGATTCCTCTTGTCAATATGGCTAAAATTAATGGTCAGCCTATTAATAACGTTCTTACTCCTATTGAAATTGAGGAGGTAGTTAATTCTACAATGAAGGGTGGTGCAACACTTACTAAGATGCTTGGAACATCTGCATGGGAGGCTCCGGCAGAGGGAATTAATCAAATGGTAAAGGCAATTGCATTTGATGAGAATATTGAAATTCCGTGTTCCGTTTATCGTCCTAAGTTTGGATTGTGTATCGGATCTCTTGCATATGTAGGCCGTGATGGAGTTCAGCAGGCTGGATATGAGGATCTAGATAATATGCCCGAGTTCATTGCAAGCGTAGAAGCTGTACGAAAGGTTAATGAAGCATTGAATAAGGGATGCTAATTTATTGATTTACAATTGAATGAGACTGCCTGTGATGGGTCGTCTCATTTTTTATTTTAAATTTTTCTAATATTATAATTTATAAATAAATGAAATTATTTATATAATATTTGAATTTTATTTTTTATATACTATATTATAACTGTAAATCAATAAAATTAGAAAATATGTTAGTTACAATTGCTTGGATTGAGAAGAATTACAAAAAGTTCAATAAGATGTACTGGGACAATAAACTTCCCGACATCGCCTTTAAGACAAGCCGTTCGCGCAATACTTGGGGATATGCTGCTTTCCGTTATAACTACGCAAAAAGCACTATCACTCCTACTTCAATTACTCTTTCTAATTACTATGATTCTCCTGAGGATGTTAAGTTGAACACCTTGCTTCACGAGATGATTCATATTGCTGATTATACTTTCCATCCCGAGCATTTCATCAGAAACGGCCGCCGCGTTTCAGGTCACCATTATGATGCTCACGGTTATTGGTTCAAAGCTGAGGCAAAGAGAATTGAGAAGTTCGGCTGGGTAATTACCAAGCATATTACTAAGGAAGAGGAAAAAGTTTCAAAGCTCTCTGTTCGTTCTGAGAAATACCTTGAGAGAAAAAAGGACGTTGCTTTGGTTTGTGTTCTCCGCGGTACAACCGGAATGAATTTCTACTTCAAGACCGATATTTACAAGGCCAAGATGATTCCTTCAACTATTAAGAGATATCGTTTCACTTACATTGGAAATGTTAGAAAAATCGAGTTCTATACTTTCGAAGATGATAAACTTGCAGCAATGAGGAGCTGTGGAAAGAGACTGAGCGGTTGGCATCTTGATAATGAGAAAATGCTTAGAAAGCTCGAAAGCATCAAGGCTACGACAATTAAGTTTTAATTTGTATATTTAATAATTAATTTAAACAATAAATTTATGAAGAAATTATTTTTTATTTTTAGTTTTTTGTTTGTAACAGTTTGTAGTTTTGGACAGGCAGTGGAACCTGAATTTATTTATGAGTGTGGAATTCTTAATGAAAACTCCACATTAACTATTTGTGAAAAGGCAAATGCAAAAATTACAGCTAAAGCAAGCGCTTCAATGTATTTAACTGGAATTGGAAAGATTAAAACTAGGTATCAAGTTCCTAATTCTAATTCTACAGTAAGTATTAATAAATCAGATACTATTACAATTATTTGCAAAGCAATGTCAAATACAATGGATCCTCACCAAGTTATTAAAATTTATTCATTGGAAAGCAAAAAGAAATACCGTCAAGTGCAGATAGGTAAAATTGGAACATTTACAGGAAGTGAAATAATGGGAGATAATTTACCATTTAACGTTACAAAGTATGGAAATACAAATACTTGTTATAAAATTACATTAATAAATTATCCAGCTGGAGAATATGCAATCAGCGTTCTAAATCCAATGGTATTTAATTGTTTTAGTATCAAAAATTAAAATATAAATAAACGTTAAATAATAAATTTATGAAGAAGATTTTGATTTTGTTTGTTGCAGTATTTGCATTGTGTTCATGCTCAAAGGATGATTCACTCGATGTATCAGATATTCCATCGGGTATTCCATCAGGTACATATGTACAAGTAAATGGATCTGATAAAGAACAAATGACCGTTATTGTTACAGGTAATCATTTGAAATGGACTTGTTATAGTTATGGAAAATACTATGAAGAAGAAATTGATTTTGTGTTAAATGGTAATACAATGACTGCATATTGTAATTGTAAAAATATGGGAACTGATTATTGGTCATTTGACGGAACATATTTGACATTAGGAGAAATTATATATAAGAGACAATAAATAAACCTTACTTAATTACTATATTTACAACGATACAAATGAATAATTTGTATCGTTTTTCTATATTTAAATTATTAAACATTTGACAGAAAAACACATTTGAAAATGGGAGGTGATCCCATATCTCGAAAGAGATTTACATAAATATATTTTATTTTATTAAATGATACTTGATAGAACATGGAACAAAAAGGACCAAAAGCTTACCATAAGTTATATTGATAAAGGTGGTAATCGTCAATTTTATCAGAAATATATTCATCATATTAAATCCTATGAATATGATAAAGATGGTGAATATGAAACATGGGACGGTAAACGTTGTAACAAAATTTTTAAGGAAACATTAGATTATACTCCAAATGAATTTGAGCTTTTGGAATTTATGTATGAATTACCAAAAGATTTAAATGATACAATACATTCTCAGTATTTCCCAAAGTTATATTCATTCGATATTGAAACTGAGGTCAGTTTGGAATTTCCTGACCCAGAAAAAGCAGAACAAAAGGTTACAGCTATATCATTAGTTGGACCTGATTTATCATGCATAGTTTATGGTTTACATAAACTTGATGAAGAACAAATAGCTTTATTTAGAAAACGTTATTTAGATTGGATTGATAATAATGAGTTTGCATCAACATTAGTTAAAAATAATGGTTGGAAACCAAAAGTATTATATCAATATTTTGCATCTGAGGAAGAATTACTTACACATTTCTTTACTGTTATAATATCTAAAATAGCTTGTTTAGCAGGATGGAACGCATACGGATTTGATATGCTTTATTTGACAAATAGATTAATCAGACTATTTGGTAAGAATATAGCAATGAATATGATTCGTAAGTCATCACCAACAAGAGAAATTAAAAGATATTCATGGGAAGATATTAGTAAAGAAAAGAAATATTTCTTTGGACCTGCTCATAGTATTATATTGGACTATATGCAGGTAGTTGAACAATATGATTATATTTTAAGACCTTATGAGTCATATTCATTGGATTGGGTAGGTAATGCTGCTGTTAAAGCTCATAAGATTAAATATGAAGGATCATTGCAGCAATTATATGAAAGAGACCCAGAATGGTATTATTTCTATAATGCTGTTGATAGTTTGATTACTGAGCTTATTCACTATAAACTTAAATCAATTGAATCACCATGTGCTGTATCATCAGTAACATTAGTACCATTACAAGCTGCATTCGGACAGGTTGCATTAGGAACTGCAAATGTATTTGAAGAGTTTTATTCACAAGGTAAAAAAGTAGTATGGGATTATGATGCAATTGAAAGAGTAAAGATACCGTATGAAGGTGCATTCTGCGGATGTGTACCAGGTCGTTATGAATTTACTGTATGTTTTGACTTTGCATCACTTTACCCATCTCAAGTACGAACTTGTAATTTGTCATTTGAGAATTTCTATGAAAAGAAAATTGGTCCTGATAGTTTTGGTAGATATACTGTTGCTAAATGGACTGAAGCTGAACTTGAGGAATTCAGAAAAGATCCAAATTACTTTGTTACTGTTATGGGTAATGTTTATAAGAATGATAAGGATTACACGTTCCGTATTGTTCAAACAAAACTTAAAGCATTACGTGATAATTATAAATACACAGGACAACGACTTGAATCTGAATTACTTGTTGAAATTGATAATCTTATTAAGGGAGTTCAAGAACATAAAGAAATTCATAAGGATGTACTTGACTTAATAATGTTAAAATTTAATAAGACTCAACAAGATCTTTATAATATGTCAATTGATGACTTAAAGAAATTTAGAGTTGACGTTGAAGACCTAAGACATGAATATAGTTTATTAGAGTTAGCACATAAAGTATTGGCTAATGGATTATATGGAGCATGTGCAAATAGATTCTTTTATTTCTATAATGTTTATCTTGCTGCCGATATTACTGGAGAATGCCGTAATCTTACAAAGACAATGTGGAATAATCTTGAAGAATGGTTCCATGAAGGTATTTGGAATAGACCTGATTTGTGGGAAAGATTTAATTTTGAATTAGATCAAAGTAAACATGATTGGTTTAGAAAACAAACTATATCTTGTTATTCAGATACTGATTCTGTATATGTAACATTTGGTAATTTCTTTAAGTGTATGACACCAAAGTATAGAGAATTATATAAAGATAAGATGACTAAAGTTAATTGGATATTGAAGTATTGTAAAGAATTCCAAGATGGTCAAAATAATCAATGGTGTCGTGATATATATGATCCAAGACATGGTAAGAATGTTCATGAATTTGAATTGGAAACAATATCATATGCTCAAATATGTATTAAGAAAAAGAAATATTTGAAAGGATATGCATTTGTTAAAGGAAAGTTCTATGATGAACCAAAAGTATCAGGCACAGGTATTGAACTTATTAAATCAACAACACCTAAACTTTGCCGTAGTATACTTAAAGATCTTATGAATAGTTTGATGTTTGAATATAATGATGATATTAAGAATGATTATATTATGATGTTTAATCACAAATTATTAGAATATCGTAAAGATTTCTATAAGGCTCCAATTGAGGATATATCACAATCAATAGGTGTTGGAGATTATAAGAAATATGTTATAGATGATAAGAATAATTTGGAACTTGGTAAACAATGCCCAGTATCAGTTCAAGCTATTGCAAGATATAATTATTTAGCTCACAAGAATGGAGAAGATAATAAGTGTCAATATTCAGGAAAGATAAAGTATTATAATATTCGTATTAATGAAAAACAAGAAGGTTTCTTTGGATATCCTGCAGGAGAACTTCCAGAATGGGCACCAAAAATTGATAAGCTAACACAATGGCAGAAAAACATTATTGATCCTATTAATAGATTTTTGGAGGTAATGGACATACCTAAAGTTAATGCTTCAAATACACAACAATTGAGTTTATTCTAAGTGAATAAACTCTTTTTTATTATTTTTAAATATACATAAAAATAAATATATTTAACTATAAAATATGCTTAAGAAATTTTTTGCTAAATTTCAAAATCAAGAATTATATAATGCATTTAAAATTTCTAAAGATTTTGCTACTCCTAATATTAGTAAAATTGTTACTATTAAAAAACCAGTATGTATTAAGTTGACTAATATTAATTGGGCATCATTAACAGATGGTGAAAGCATAGCAAGTATCGATGTACCAGAAATATTACATAAAATTAATGCATCATATAGTGATAATACAAATGCTGAAGTAAATGTTGTATCATTAAATGCATTTGATGATAATGAATGCAAAATTGAATCTAATAAATATTGGTTTAAGAGGCCTGGTATTTATTTCATTAAAGGAATATTTGGATATAAAAGAACAAATAATTTTATTAAATGGGTTATTAAAGAACCAATTATTACATCTATTAAATGGGAAGACAATATATCATTAAATATGATACAATCAGAAACTGCTCCAATAATATCAAATAAAGTTATTGCAGCGTATTCAAATGGCGAAACTCAACAGTTTGATTTTACATCAATTAATGTATATTCTGATAACACATGTAAAACATTAGCACCTAATGATTGGTATAACACTCCAGGTGTATATTATATTAAAGGAAAATATAATAATTTTATAACATCAAATTATATTACATATATTATAAAAGAAGAAGATCATGATTATTATTTATATGTAGGTCATGAAGATCCAAATACATTAGATTTAAATAATATTGATGCTGGATCATTTATTAATAATGAAATGTCTCCTGGGTGGGTTAATTTAACACAAGCAGGTATATCAATTGATGATAATACACAATTTGATATATATGTAGAAGGAACTACTATAGGTAAATGGTATATAGCTATACCAAAACCATTCGTATCTACAGATTCAAATTATACAACTGTAGCTGCTGGATTAGAAAAGATGACAAATAACGTTATTATAATTAATGGGAATGAATATAATGTATTTACTATATATGGGGAATCATTGCAAACAACAATGTGGTTTACAAGTATTGATAATGTAACAGATCATCAACACATATTTACTGAAGATCATGATTATTATTTATATGCAGGTCATAAAGATCCAAATACATTAGATTTAAATAACATTAATGCTGGATCATTTATTAATAATGAAATGTCTCCAGGATGGATTAATTTAACAAAAGCAGGTATATCAATTGATGATAATACACGATTTGATATATATGTAGAAGGAAATGAATTAGCTAAATGGTATATTGCATCTCCAAAACCATTAGTTTCTACAGATTCAAATTATGCAACTGTAGCTTCTGGATTAGAAAAGATGACAAATAATGTCATAATGGTTAAAGGACATGAGTATAACGTATTTACTATATATGGAGAATCATTGCAAGCAACAATGTGGTTTACAAGTATAAATAATGTAAATGATCCTCAACACATATTTACATAAGAATATAGTTTTAAAAATAAACAAGGGAATAGCAAAGCTATTCCCTTTATTATTTTAAATATTTTGTAAATTAAAATGTCATTGTATATTGCATATTAGCACCTAACTGAATCATAATTATTGAATATTCTACACTATCAACAGTTATTGTGCTATCTACGATTGCCCCTTGTGCATAACCATTTGGATCAGTAATTACTGGGTTAGTTAAACCACTATCTCCATCTGTTGTTATCAATGCTGATGGCAATACCATATAAAGATAAGTTGGTCCTGATAATTCAGGTGTATTTAATATTTGTGGTTCAACTGGTTTAGTAGCTGGGAAATTCATTGCTGCAATTGTTTCAGCTGTTGGTTCAGTTGTTGTTAGAGTTAAATATGCAGATTCATTTGCTGGTTCTTCAACCGGATCAGTTTCAACCTCAGCAGTTGATGCTTTTGCTACATCATCATCATCAATATCTCCATCATTATCTAAATCATACTTTTTATTATCATCTGTAACTGTTTCTCCTTTATGAGATTCCACTTCTTCAGGAGTTACTGGTTCTTCTGGAGTTACTGGTTCTTCTGGAGTTACTGGTTCTTGTTCTTCTGATCCTTCTAAAACATTAGCAGCACCACCTGGGACATACCAATCATTATTAGCCATGTCTTCATCATATCTTGTAAGACCTGTTGCGGCTGTAAACTTTTGCTCGTTAGTCATGCCTGAAGCATCAATACCCATAGCTTCAAGTCTTTCTTCTATTCTACCCATTATTTATTCAATTTATTTATTTATATATTTAATAATAATTATTTTATGCAATATTTATAATTTCATAAATAAATTTTATATCATAAATTATTTTATCATAAAATACTGCTTGATGCAATTATATAAAATATCATCCAGATCATCATCTAATATAGTGTCAAGAACATTTTATTATACTAATATATAAACTATTATATTATTTATTATATATGATGATAAAGGATAAAAAAAGAGGTATTTCCGGAAATACCTCTTTATAATTAATATATAATTATTTAATAATCATATTTAAGAACCAGCACCTTCAAGAGTTACAACACGAGCAAGAAGATCTTCATATTTAGCTTGTAAATCAGTGAATGCTGCAGCAGTTACTTCTTCATTATCTATAATAACCTCCATAACGTTTGTATATGGAACGGCTGCAACGGCAGCAGTTGTTAACACAAAGTAGTTTGTTCCATCTGCAACTTCATTACCTTCAGCAGTAAATTCACCAGCACCTGCATTAGATGTATAATAAGTATTACCAACAGTTAATGTTGTACCATTTTCTACAGCTGAATAAACAGCATCTTGAGCTTCAGATTTATTGCCGAGTGTGCCAATCTTATTATCTACTTCAGCTTTTGTATAATGAGTTGCATCTTTAGCATCTACTTCAGCTTTTGTATAATGAGTTGCATCTTTAGCATCTACTTCAGCTTTTGTATAAACATCAGTAGCATTTGCTTTAGATGCAATTTGTGTTGTAAGAGCACCAACTACACTATCATTATTACCTAATTTATCTGCAATTTCTTTAAGTGTATCATATGCAGAATCAGCTCCATTAATTAAATCAGATATCTTCTTATCAACGTATGATTTAACTGTATGTGCAACTGCTGGTTGTGCAGGTACATATTCAGGGTCTCCTTCTTCACCTTGTGCTTCAGTTGCTTCAGTTGCATTTCCGAGTGTACCAATCTTATTATCTACTTCAGTCTTTGTATAATGAGTTGCATCTTTAGCATCTATTTCAGTCTTTGAATAAACATCGGCAGCGTTTGCTTTATCATCATTAAGATTATTTAATGCTGTTGCTGTTACACGTTCTACTTCTTCTAAATTAGCAATTGTTGCAAACTTTTCATCTGCTGCAGTTTTTGTATAGTGAGTTGCATCTTTAGCGTCAACATAAGATTTAACTGTATGAGGAACTGCATCTTGGTGTGCTACAGCATCAGAAACTTTTGTATAATAAGTATCTGCTGCAACTTCTCCTTCTTCACCAGTAATTGTGTATTCTGTGTATTCATCATCTGATAAAATATAATAAGTTGTATTAGCATCTAATGTTGATCCAGCAGAAACTGCTTCATATACTGCATCCTGTGCAGCAACTTCCTCAGATGCATTGCCGAGTGTACCAATCTTATTATCTACTTCAGTCTTTGTATAAACATCAGTAGCATTTGCTTTAGATGCAATTTGTGTTGTAAGAGCACTAACTACATCATCATTATTACCTAATTTATCTGCAATTTCTTTAAGTGTATCCAATTCTTGAGGAGCTGCACCAACTAAATCTGTTATCTTCTTATCAACATATGATTTAACTGTATGTGCAACTGCTGGTTGTGCAGGTACATATCCAGCTTGTCCTTCTTCACCTTGTGCTTCAGTTGCTTCAGTTGCATTTCCAAGATTACCGATTTTTTCACCTACAAAAGTCTTTGTTGCATAATCTTCTAATGCAGATGCATCGAATGTACCTGTATCACCTTTAAGTGAAGCAAGCCATTCAGATTGAGTACCTACAAATCCATTTTCTACAGCAAGTTCATATGCAGATTTACCGTCAGCACCGTTTGCACCGTCAGCACCGTTTGCACCATCAGCACCGTTTGCACCGGCTGCACCATCTTGACCATCAGCACCTTTAAGTGAAGCAAGCCATTCAGATTGAGTACCTACAAATCCATTTTCTACAGCAAGTTCGTATGCAGATTTACCATCAGCACCGTTTGCACCGTCAGCACCGTTTGTGCCAGCTGCGCCATCTGCGCCAGCAGGTCCTTGAGCTTTTACTTCAGTATCTGTTTCTCCAATAAACCAATTACCATTTGCTCCAATATGTGGAGTTACTCCATCAGCTCCTGCTTGTCCAGCTGCGCTAGCAATCCAATTAATTAAATCTGCGGTATCATTGATTATTATGTTTTCATCAATTTGAATTCCGTTCCAATCAATATCAACTGCATTAACTAATTTATAAAAACCTTCAGATTCTATATAAGTCTGAGCATTTGATGTAGCATTTGTTTGTGTTAATCCAGTACCAATTTTAGTACCAAATTTTTTATTAGGAACATTTGAAAAAATAATATCTTTTAATGTTATTTGAGCCATATATTTTATGTATGTATTTTTTTACTTCAATATCAATTTGATAGTGGAACGAGTTCCACTATCAAATATTATTTTATTTATTCGCTAAATGTCATTGTATATTCCATATTAGCACCTAACTTAATCATAATTATTGAATATTCTACACTATCAACAGTTATTGTGCTATCTACGACTGCTCCTTGTGCAAAATCATTTGTATCAGTAATTACTGGGTTAGTTAAACCACTATCTCCATCTGTTGTTATCCATGCTGATGGCAATACCATATAAAGATAAGTTGGTTTTGTTAATTCAGGTGTATTTAATATTTGTGGTTCAACTGGTTTAGTAGCTGGGAAATTCATTGCTGCAATTGTTTCGGCTGTTGGCTCAGTTGTTGTTGGAGTTAAATATGCAGATTCATCTACTGGTTCTTCACCTGGATGATATTCTGCCATTTTTGCCTCCAATGCTGCAACTCTAGCTAAAAGTGCATTATATGTTGTAATTGATACATATTGTGATGGATCAAATTCTGCATCTTGGCCATCAGCTCCTTTAAGTGAAGCAAGCCATTCAGATTGAGTACCTTCAAATCCATTTTCTACAGCAAGTTCATATGCAGATTTACCATCAGCACCGTTTGCGCCGTCAGCACCGTTTGTACCAGCTGCGCCATCTTGACCATCAGCACCTTTAAGTGAAGCAAGCCATTCAGATTGAGTACCTACAAATCCATTTTCTACAGCAAGTTCGTATGCAGATTTACCATCAGC
>JAEEGL011748752.1_pt1 | contig 23115 bp, 24 predicted proteins | sample 9134231 | NCBI WGS metagenome assembly JAEEGL01 (sample SAMN16246548, study PRJNA631951) | gut metagenome | biome: gut microbiome; feature: rumen; material: fiber-attached | host: Bos | place: Iran: Karaj | collected 2018-10
GGTATTGATTTATCTAAAGATAAAATGGCGATGCAAAGAATTAAAGATGCATCTGAAAAAGCTAAAAAAGATTTATCAGGTATGACAAATGCTCAAATATCTCTTCCATTTATAGCTCAATCTGATGAAGGACCATTACATATGGAATTATCTTTATCAAAAGCTAAGTTTGAAGATTTATGTCGTGATTTATTTGATTCAACACTAGAACCAGTAAGAAAAGCATTAAAAGATGCTAAATTAGATAAAAAAGATATTGATAAAGTAATATTAGTTGGTGGTTCAACTCGTATTCCTTATATTCAAGAATTAGTTAAAAACGAATTAGGACAAGAACCTAATAAGGGAGTTAACCCAGATGAAGTTGTAGCAATGGGTGCAGCTATTCAAGGTGGAGTATTAACTGGTGAAGTTGATGATATAGTATTATTAGATGTAACACCACTTTCATTAGGTATTGAAACATTGGGTAATGTTATGACTGTGTTAATTCCTAGAAATACAACAATTCCAACAAGTAAGAGCCAAGTATTCTCAACTGCAGTAGATAATCAACCAGCAGTAGATATTCATGTATTACAAGGTGAAAGACCTATGGCAGGAGATAATAAAACATTAGGTAACTTCCAATTAACTAATCTACCTCCAGCTAAAAGAGGAGTACCTCAAATTGAAGTAACATTTGATATTGATGCAAATGGTATTGTAAATGTTAAAGCAAAAGATTTAGGTACAGGAAAAGAACAATCAATTACAATTACATCATCAACAAATCTATCTGATGATGAAATAGATAAGATGATGAAAGAAGCTGAAGCAAATAAAGAAGCTGATGAAAAACGTAAAGAAGAAGCTGAGGTAAGAAATAACGCTGATGCAACAGTATTCCAATGTGAAAAAGCTTTAGAAGATTTAAAAGATAAAATAGAAGATAAAGATAAAGAAGAAGCAGAAAAATTAATTAAAGAATTAAAAGAAGCTTTAGAAGGCACAGATACTGATAAGATTAAAGCTAAGACAGAAGAATTACAAAAAGTAGCAATGGATTTATCGGCTAAAGTTTATCAAAATGCATCCCAAAATGCTGAAGAAGTAAAAGAAGATAAAAAGAATGATGATGGCGTAGAAGAAGCCAAATTTGAAGAAAAATAATAAATAGGCTCTAGTTTCCTAGAGCCTTCTATTTAGTTTTGGAAAGGTTATTATGGCAAAGCAAAGAAAAGATTATAATGATATATATAAATGGAATACTAAAGATTTATTTGAAAGTGATAATAAATGTTTGGATTCTATTAATTTATTAGATAAAAAGATTAATAAATTAGATAAATATAAAGGGAAAATACTAAAAGATGCTAAAATGTTTTTAAGTGTTTTAGAATTGGATAGTAATATATCAAGGAAATTAGAAAGAATATATATATATGCTCATATTAATAATGATGCTGATACATTATCTAATAAATATCAAGAATTATATGGTAAAGCAAGAATGCTTTACACAAAGTATTTAGAACATTCTTCTTTTATAGTTCCAGAAATATTACAAAGTGATTATAAATTAGTAAAAAAATATATAAAGGAAGAAAATAAATTAAAGAAATATGAACGTTCCTTAAAGGAAATATTTAGAGAAAAGAAATATATATTAGATGTTAATTCTGAGAAAGTATTATCATCTTTATCTAATGTTATATCATCTTTTGATGAGATAATGGGAGCATTAACAGATAGTGATTTTAAATTTGATCCAATTACTAAAGATGGTAAGACTATTGAACTTACTGAAAGTAATTTTTCTATTTATTTAAAAGATGATGATAGAGATGTAAGAAAACAAGCATTTAATTCTATATATAAAAGATACGGAGAGTATAAAAATACTTTAGCAAAATTATTAAAAAGCGAAGTAGAAAAGAATGTTAGTATATCTAAATTAAGAGGATATAAATCATCTTTAGAAAGAGCATTATTTCCTTTAGAAATGGATGCTAGCATCTATCATAATTTAATTAATGGAGTCCATAATAACTTAAATTCTTTATATAAATATTTTGATATAAAGAAAAGAATATTAAAATTAGATGAATTACATATATATGATACTTATACTGATATAAGTATTAATAATAATCACAAATATTCATTTGAAGATGCTAAAGATTTAGTGTTAAAAATAGTAGAACCCTTAGGTTCTACGTATAGAAAAGATTTATCTAAATCATTTTCTAATAGATGGATAGATTCATGTAATAATGTAGGAAAAAGGGGAGGAGCGTACTGCACATCTTGTTATGATGTACATCCATATGTTTTGATGAGTTTTGAAAACTCTTTAAATGATGTATCTACTTTAGCTCATGAATTAGGTCATGCTATGCATTATTATTATGCTTGTAAATATCAAAACTATGAGGATTATAATTATAGTATCTTTGTAGCGGAAGTGGCTAGTCAAGTAAATGAAATATTATTAAGTAGATATTTACTAGATAATGGAAATGATAAAAAAGAAAAATTAAAAATAATTGATGATTTATTACAAAAGTATAAATCAACTATATTTAGACAAACTATGTTTGCAGAATTCGAATTATTTATTCATGAATATACTGAAGCTGGTAATATACTTACTAGTGATGTAATGTGTAATAAATATTTAGAATTAAACAAATTATATTTTGGCAAAAATGTTTGCGTTGATGAAGATATCAAATATGAATGGGAAAGAATACCACATTTCTATATGAATTATTATGTATGGAAGTATGCTACTGGATTTGTTGCAGCAACTTATTTAGCAAATAATATTTATGAAGGCAATAAAGATATTAGAAATAAATATTTAGAATTTTTAAAATTAGGTTGCAGCAAAAATCCAATTGATTCATTAAAAGTTGCTGGAGTAGATATGTTAGATTCAAAAGTATTTGATGAATCAATAAATTATATGAATGAATTATTAAAAGAATATGAAAAAATATATAAGGAGGTAAAAGATGAATAACAAAAGAGATTATTATGAAGTGTTAGGAGTTTCTAAAGATGCAACTGATGAGGAAATAAAAAGAGCTTTTAGAAAACTAGCTAAAGAATATCATCCAGATGTTAATAAAGAAGCAGGAGCTGCAGAAAAGTTCAAAGAAATTGGCGAAGCTTATTCAGTTTTATCTGATAAAAATAAAAGAGCTCAATATGATCAATTTGGACATGCAGCATTTGATGGTGCTAATGGTGGCACTGGTTTCAACATGAATGATATAGACTTAGAAGATATATTATCAAGTGTGTTTGGAAGAGGTTTCTCATCTTTTGGTGAAGGATTTTCATCTTTTACTGGTGGATTTGGAAGAGGAAGAGAAAGAAAAACTAGAGGCGAAGATCTTTTAATGCGTATAAAACTAACTTTTGAAGAAGCAGTATTTGGATGTAAAAAAGATATTAAAATAGATGTATCTGAAGTATGTTCAAATTGTAATGGTAAAGGTGGATTTGATGAAGTTAGCTGTACATCTTGTGGCGGCAGAGGTTATATTGTTGATGAGCAAAGAACACTATTTGGAATGATGCAAACTCAAAAGACATGTCCTACTTGTCGTGGTAAGGGTAAGACTTATAAAACGATTTGCAAAGATTGTCATGGTGAAGGAAGAGTAGTAAAGAATAAGACTTTAACTATTACTGTACCAGAAGGTGTTGATACAGGATATCAATTGAGATTGTCTGGTAAAGGTGCTGCAAGCCGTAATGGTGGCGAAAATGGCGATATATACTTAGAATTCATTGTTGAAGATCATAAATTTTTCGAAAGACATGAAGATGATATTTATTTAGAAGTTCCAATAACTATTACTGATGCAATATTAGGATGCAAAAAAGAAATACCAACATTAAGTGGTAATGGATATATTGAAATAAAACCTGGAACTCAAAACTATACTAAATTAAAATTAAAAGGCAAAGGTATTAAAAATGTTAATACAAATAAATATGGAGATATGTATGTTGTAGTAAATGTTATAATACCTACTAAGTTAAATAGAAAACAAAAAGAATTACTAGGTGAATTATCTGAAACAGATTTAGAAAGCGAAACAGAGTTCAAAGATTTTAAAAAATCATTAAAATAGTCCTTATAAGGACTTTTTTGTTTACAATAATTTCTAGTTAGCATATAATTTTTATATGAGGATGATTTAATTGGAATTAGTAAAATTAAAAATGAGAGGTAAATATAAAACCCTTCTTACAATTATCGGATTTCTTTTAATAGGAACTGTTGCTATAGGAGTTCTATATTTTGTTTATGGAAAAATAACTAGTGCATCATCTGATATTGAAGTAAATGGTTATTTATCAATTAATTATATAGATGGAAAAATAATTGATTCTTCTTTAAAAGAGAAATATGAAGTATCTGTTACTAATAGTGGTGAAGAAGCTATTTATTATACGTTTAGATTTAGTAAAGTAAGAGGAAATGGTAAGTATAAAATAAGCAGTGAAGATATATTAGTAACTGAAGGAAATATTAATGAATCTAGTGAGGTTTTAACAGAAAGTTTAAGTATAGAAGCTGGTAAAACAAAAGTATATTATATTGAATTTAAAAGCGCAATTAATGCATCTTTAAAAGCAATATTAAATCTTAGAATTAACGAAGCAAAGATAACTACATTTGCTGATTCAATTTTGCTTAATAATACTTTTAAAGAAGAAAGCATTACCAAAATTGCTAGTGAAAAAGCAGTTGAAGATGAAGGCTTAATTAAAAATTTTGATGATATTGGCACATCTTATTACTTTAGAGGTAAAGCAAATAATTATGTATCATTTTCTGGGCTTACTTGGAGAATAGTAAGAATAAATGGCGATGGTACAGTTAGATTGGTATTAGATAATTTAGCTGAAAGTATTTCGAGTTATTATAATCCAATGGAATTTAATATGGATTTTGATAAATCAAATTTATATACTTATTTGCAATCTTGGAAAGAAGAATATATAAAAGAGGAAGATAGAGAATTACTAGCTAATAGTAAGTTCTGTAATGATACAACACATGATGATGGTTACAATTTTAATGCTTATACAAGATTATATGTAAATGAAATACCTACATTTAATTGTTTAGGAAAACAAGTTGGAAGTGATATTGGTTTACTAACAATTGATGAAGTAATGTTAGCAGGCGCAGCATTAAAAGGCAATAATGATTCCTATTATTTATATAATAGTAGCATTACAACTCCTTGGTATACTCTAACTGCTGCTAAGGGGAGCGAAAAAGCATTATATATGTTTATGGTTGAACCTAATGGTTCAATTAGCTATACATTAACTGGTGATCTTTATAGGGGAGTAAGACCAGTAATAAACTTAATTAAAAATATAGAAGTAACTGGAACAGGAAAAGTGGATGATCCATATGTTATTAAATAAATTGAAATAATAACTATTATATGTTATAATAAGTGTCAATATTTGTAAAAACAAATGTAAATCAAATGTTGATGCTTATTTTTGTTTACAACAAATGTTACAATAATAATGTGGTGATATGTATGAATGTTACAAATAAAATAATTGCATTTATTAGTTCTTTAAGTTTTGTGGATATAGTATTTCTATGTGCAGTAGTGGTACTACTAATATTTATTGTAACTTTAATATATTTTATTGTAATAAATGATGAAGTGTTAAACGAAAAAGAGTCGCTTAATGTTAACTCTGTAAATTTAGATAAAACAAATGATATTATAAAAGAGATAATTGATGAAGGCGCAAAAGAAGAAAAAGAAGAATTTAATGATGAGGAAGGAGAGCTAATTGATTTAAAAACTCTTACTCAAAAATTAATGGAAAAGAAAGAAGAAAAAAACGAAGTTGATCTATATGAAAAAGATCAAGAAGAGAAAGCTATTATTAGCTATGACGAGCTTTTAAAAAAGCATAATAAATATGCTATTAACTATGAAAAAGAAGTATTAATGGACGATTTATTGGTTAAAAAAGTTGATTTAAATGATTTGGAAAATAAAGAAGTTGAAGATGGAATACAAGAAGAAGTACGAGTTATTAGTTATCAGAAAGAAGAAGACTTTTTAAAAGCTCTAAAGGAATTAAACGAATTATTGAATTAGGGTGGTTTTCATGAAGTTTTATATTGAAACTTTTGGATGTAAAGTTAATTTATATGAATCTAATTATATTAAAGAATCATTACTAAAAGAAGGATACAGTAATGTTTCTTTTATGATGGACGCAGATATTATAATAATTAATACATGTACAGTAACTAATACTGCTGATAGTAAATGTAAGAAATATGTAAGAAGAGTTAGAAGAGAAAATAAAGATGCTATATTAATAGTAGCTGGTTGTAGTGTTCAAAATAATTATGAAGAATACAAAAATATGAATATAGATATATTAATTGGTACTAGATATAAAAGCATGATACCTTCTATATTAAAAGAATATGTTAATAATCATATAAAATATGATTATTATGAGAATAAACGCCAAGATGAATTTGAAGATATGCAAATAAGTGATTTTAATCACACAAGGGCGTTTATTAAGATACAAGATGGGTGTGATAATTTTTGCTCATATTGTATTATTCCTTTTGTAAGAGGCAAGTGTAGATGTAAAGATTTCAAAGAAATATTAAAAGAAGCAAATGATTTAGTTAATAGTGGACACAAAGAAATAGTATTAACTGGTATTCATACTGGTTCTTATAGTTATGAAGGAAAAAATTTGGTTGATTTAATAAATGAGTTATCTAAAATTGATGGTTTGGTTAGAATAAGATTATCCAGCGTTGAAATAACCGAATTAAATGATGAATTTATGGAAATGTTAAAAACCAACAAAAAATTCTGTGACCATTTACATATACCACTTCAAGCGGGTAGTAATAAAGTATTAAAAGATATGAATAGAAAATATAATATGGAATATTTCTTTAATAAAATTAATGAAATAAGAAATATTAGAAAAGATATATCTATTACTACAGATATAATTGTAGGATTTCCAGAGGAAAGTGATAAAGAGTTTTTGGAAACTTATGAAAATGCCAAGAAATTGCAATTTAGCAAGATACACGTTTTTCCATATTCTAAAAGAAATGGCACAAAATCTAGTTTGATGAAAGATATAGATGAAGGTGTAAAGAAAAAAAGAGTAAGGCAATTATTAGAACTTTCATCTATGCTAGAAGTGGAATATGAAAATAAGTTTGTAGGTAAAAAATTAGATGTGTTGATTGAAGAAGTAAAAGATGGAATAAGTATCGGTCATACATCAAATTATCTAAAAGTAGAAATACCTAAAGTATATAAAAAGAACGATATGATATCTTATGTTTACAAGAAATAAAAAAAGACATTTAAATGTCTTTTTTATTTAAAATTTTCTGTATAGTCCGATTGCTTTACCTAATATAACACAATCATCTAATATAATTGGATCCATTGTATCGTTTTCAGGTTGTAATCTAATATGACCATTTTCTTTATAAAAGGTTTTAATTGTTGCTTCGTTTTCTTTTGTCATTGCTACGACGATATCTCCGTTTTTAGCATTGCTTTGTTTTGACACAATGACGTAATCTCCATCATATATTCCAGCATTAATCATTGATTCGCCACTAACATGTAATGTAAAAACTTGAGATGATGCAGGAATAAGTGAAGCAGGTATATCAAAAAATTCATTAGGTTGTTCAATTGCAGTAATAGGATTACCAGCGGTAATTTTACCAAGTAGGGGAACCTTAACAACATCTTCATTTGTTTCTAAATATTCGTTTTCACACAAGACCTCAATAGATCTAAATTTGCTTGATGTTGTTTTTATGTATCCTAATTGTTCTAGGTTTTTCATATGAACAAATACAGACGCAGGACTAGATAATTTTACTCCTTCACAAATTTCTCTAATAGCGGGCGGAAAGCCGTTTTTTGCAATATATTTTTTAATGTAATCTAATACATCTTTTTGTCTTTTAGTTAATTCTTTAGTATTCATAAATACCTCCTAAATTAATTTTACAATATCATGTGTAAAATGTCAAACATTTGTTTATGTTTTTGTTTACACGAACAAATGTACGTGATAATATATAAATGAAAGAAGGAGTGATATTTTGAAAAAGTTTGTTGTTAGTTATGGAGGAATAATCTTATTTTATTCGGTTATTGTTTTTGGAGTATTGCTCCTGAATTTAAGATTTCAATATTTAAATAATAGAGAAATAAATAATAATTATATAGCAATGAATAATTAATTCATTGTTTTTATTTTGATTTAATATTATAATGTTTTAGAGGGTATTATGAAAAAGAGAGTTTTAGTTACATTTGCAAGATATGGTTCAGGACATAAAACTATGGCTGAATATGTAGCAAAATATATTGAAGAAAACAATAAAAATGTAGATGTTAAATTACTAGATATAACACCATATGGTAATGTTATTGGTAAAATATCAGTTAAAATTATGGATCATGTTTGTAGAAAGCGTTCAGAATTACTTTTTAACACTTTTTATGAATTATTAGATAATAAATTCTTTAGTTTTGGACACAACAACTTTTCTAAAAGATGCTATGATAATGCTACTTTAAGAAAAATAATTAGTAGTTTTAGACCAGATATTACAATATCTACGCATTTTTATTGTAGTAACTTAATTACTTATTATAATGATTTAAAATTAATAAATTCTAAATTGTTTACGATTATAACTGATTATCATACCCATGAAATATGGACAAAAAATCATGAAAAAGAAACTGGTTTTATTGTTGGAAATAAATTAGTAAAAGATGAATTAATAGCAGCAGGAATAGATAGAAAGAAAATATATGATTATGGACTTCCTTTAAATATATCTGATATTAGTAAGTTAGATAAAGAAGAAGATATTAAAAATAGATATCATATAAATAATGATAATAAAACATATCTATTCTTTGGAGGATCTACTGCTGGAAGTATGTATTATTATGATTATTTTAAAGCAATTTGTAATTTGCATATAGATAAGAATATTATATTTATAAGTGGTAAGAATGAAAAATTAAGAAATAAGTGCATTTCGTATGTTAAAGAGAACAATATAAAGAATGTTAATGTTCAAGGTTTTTCAACAGATGTATTTAATTTAATGAAAATAAGTGATTTAGTAATTAGTAAAGCTGGTGGAGCTACTGTTACTGAAAGTATGGAAATGAAAGTCCCTATGTTATTAATACCAGGAGTAGGTGGTCAAGAAAAACACAATGCTTCTTTTATGGTAAAGAAAAGATATGGACTAACAGCAAAGAATAAAAGGCAATTTAAAAAATTGCTTATAAAGATAGAGAATAATCCAAAAATATTAAAAAGAATGGAATTAGAATTGCAAAAGCAAGAAAGTAATAATTCTGTTATGTTAATAAATAATTTGATAAAAAGGGTGTAGTAGTTATGAGTAAAATAGATAATTTAATAATTAATAATTTAAAAGAAGTAACTTTATCATTAGCAAAGGATTCTAATGATAAAGTTACTAGTTTTGATGCTGTAAAAGTATTCTATTCATTATTTTTAAATCATTATAATTATAATCCTAATGATTTAAATTGGATAAATAGAGATAGAATAGTTTTTGCTAATGAATATATTAAAGAATATTATAGTGTTTTATCATTAGCAGGATTACTAAAAGAGGATTCTTTAAAAGAATATAAAAAATTAAATTCTAATACTCCTAGTTATGCTTCAAATGTTACACCATTAGTAGAATTAAATAGTATTAATAATTCTGATATACTTTCTTTAGGTTTAGGTATTTCTATTGGTGAATGTTATCTAGAAAATCTATTAGATATAGAAATACCTAAAGATAAATTAATTGATTTTAATACTTATGTAGTATTAAATGCTAAAAATATATTAAATGGTTCTTCTTTTGAAGCAATTAATTATATAAAGAATAATGATATAACTAAATTAATACCTATATTATTAAGTGATGATAATAATATAAGTGATGATATAAAAACTTACTTTAAAAATAACAAGATAACTGTATATGAAGTATCAAATGATTTAGAAGATATAGATGAAGCAATTGAAGATGCAAAAAAATCCAAAAGATTTGATGTGGTATTAATAAATATAAAACAAGATAAAGAAGAAATAAAAATAGATATTCCTTATCTTATTAAAGATGAATATAAAAATCATTTAAAAGATGTATTTAATAAAAGAATTGCTAAAGTTATTAATAAATGGGAAAGTGTAAAAAAAGATTATATATCTAATAATAAAGTCAAAAAAATAATAAACTTTTTAGCTGAAAAGAAAACAGATATTAATTTTGATATTAGTACTCTTAAAATAAATGATAATTATAATGAAGAATTATATAAAGGAAATAATAAAATATTTAATGTAGTAGCAAGTAAAAGTGAATTTATATTAAATGTATATTATGAAGATGATAATAGTTTATTTATAAAATCTTCAAAAGAAATGAATATAGATAATCCATTAGGAAGAAATATTAATTTAAAAGATAATTTAAACTTAATAGCAACAATACCATGTGCACTATCTTACTTAGGATTCAAAGTATTTGTATCACTTCCTTTAATATATTCAAATAATATTAGATCATATATTAAATATGGAGTATCTAATAAATTAGATATAAATTATGTATTTACATATGATACTTTATTAAATACTTATAATAGTGCTCCATGTAATGATGAAGTTAATAATTTAAGAATAATACCTAATTTAATTAATTTTAGACCATGTGATATTAATGAAATAATTGGAGCGTATGGTATTGTTGCTAATAGTAATAATACTAATACAATTATTATAGGTAGTGAAAAAAGAGGTATTATTAGTGGTACTAATCCAAAATATGTAGTAGCAGGATTATATAGAATAAAAAGAGAAGTAGGAGAAGCAAATGGTGTATTAATTACATCTGGTACTGAAATAGATGATGCATTAAGAGTATGTGAAGAATTAATACCATATGGTATAGATTTAAGAGTAGTATCTGCATCATCATATGAGTTATTTGAACATCAAAGTGATAGATATAAAATGGCTTTATTACCTGAAGGTACAAAAGTATTTATCTTAGATTATAGTACACCTTCATATTTCTATAAATATACTAAAAATATAATTGGATTAAATGATTATCCAACATGTGGTACTAAAGAAGAATTATTAAATAATTATAATTTAGATATAGATTCTATCAAAACTAGAATAATTGAAGAATATAAAAAATAATAGATAAGACATAGTTTGACATATTATTTAATTATTACAATATATAATATATTTGGTGATAAAATGAGAACATATTATATATTTAATATTAATAAAGATTTAAGTATAATTACAAAAGAGATTCCATATAATTTATATAAAATGATAGAAAATATGTATTATAACGATACATTAAACTATGGAATCTCTTTTAATATGTTTAATAATTTATTTAATAGTATTAACATAGACTATGTTAATACTAGAATTAATAATCTATTTAAAGATAATAAATATTATACCTATAATAAAGATGATAGAATGCATATTATTACTAATAAATATAAACCAGAATACAGTGTATTAAAAGTATATAATAGATTTATTAAGTTAGATAGTAATACAATCAAACCGAGTATATTATTTAATTATTTATCAAATAATGATTTATTTGTATGTGATTTTAAGAATAAAGATTATTTTTGGTTAACAGATTTAGTCAAATAATTGTTAATTTATTATAAAATATAATTAATTTATGATACAATTTATATGTGATATTAATGAAATTTAAAATAAATGATTATATTATTGATTATGAAGTAATTAGAAAAGATAATAAAAATCTTTATTTTCGTTTTGATGAAAATTGTGTGCTTATAATAACTGCTCCAAAATATATTACAGATAATGAAGTTAAAAATTTAATAAGTAAAAATTCTGGCGCAATATTAAAGATGTATGAAGATTCATTGCAAAAACAAGAAAGAAATAAATTGTTTTGGTATTTAGGTAATAGTTACGAAGTAACTTTTGATAATAGAGTTACCAAAGTAACTTTTGATGACAATCTAATAACTTGTCATGATGAAGAAGCACTAGATAATTTTTATAAATCAGAATATGAAAGAATATTTAATGAAGAAGTAGAAATGTGCAAGAAATGTTTTAATAATTTGCCTGATTTTACTTTAAAGTTCAGAAAAATGCGTACTAGATGGGGAGTATGTAATACTAGAAAGAAAATAATAACTTTAAATACTGAATTATTAAAAAAAGATATTTCTTTAATAGATTATGTTATTGTTCATGAAATGGCCCATTTCTACGAAGGTAATCATAGTAAAGCATTTTGGAAAATAGTAGAGAATGTTATACCTGATTATAAAGAGAAAAGAAAGAAGTTAAAATATTAATAATTGTAAAAAACCATCATATTTAGTATACTAAAAGTGGTGGTTTTTATATGGAAATATCTAGTATAAATAACGAAAAAGTAAAATTTTGGAGCAAATTAAATCAAAAGAAATATAGAGATATGTATAAATTGTTTTTAATTGAAGATGAACACTTAATTAAGGAAGCATTAAAGAATAATTTAGTTAAAGAGATTGTTACAGTAGAAAAAGATAAAAAATATGATGTTGATACTTATTATGTCAATGACAAAATAATGAAATTATTATCTAATCAAGTAACAAGTACTAAAGTAATAGGAATATGTTATATGTTAAAAGAAAAAGATGTTGATGGAAATATTATAGTGTTAGATAGAATACAAGATCCAGGTAATTTAGGCACTATTATAAGAAGTGCAGTAGCGTTTTCTTTTAACAGTGTAGTAATTAGTAATGATGGAGTAGATTTATATAATCCAAAAGTTATTAGAGCAAGTGAAGGTATGATTTTTAATATAAATATTATTAGATGTGACATATATGATTTTTTAAATAAATTAGATAAAGATTATATAAAAATAACTACAGATGTAAAAGAAGGTAAAAATATTAAAGATATTAAAGGGGAAAAATATGCTATTATAATTGGTAATGAAGGATCTGGAGTATCTTCAAATATAAGTAATATATGTGATGAAAAAGTATATATAAAAATGAATAATAGTTGTGAAAGTTTAAATGCAGCAGTATCTGCTAGTATATTAATGTATGAGGTATCAAATGAATAATTATATATTGGTAGGTAAAATAATTAACACTTTTGGTATAAAAGGTGAATTAAAATTAAATAGTAATTTTGAATATGGGGATAGAGTTTTTAAAAGTAATAATAAATTATATATTACTGAAAATAAAATAGAAGAAATAATCGAAAGTGTTCGTATACACAAAGGATATTATTTAATTACTTTTAAAAACTATAATAATATAAATGAAGTATTAAAATATAAAGGATCAAATATATATATTAATAGAGATGATTTAAATTTAAATGAAGATGAATATTTATATAGTGATTTAATTGGTTATGAAGTATATGATAATAATGATTTATTAGGAGTAGTAAAGAGTTATCAAATGAATAATAAATATGTATATTTAGAAGTATTTGGAGATAATAAATTTTTATTACCATTAATAGATAATTATATTATTAAGATAGATAAAGATAATAAAAAGATATTAACTAATAAAGGAAGTGAGTTAATAATATGAAAATAGATATAGTAACATTATTTCCAAATATGTTTAATGGTTTTTTAAATGAATCTATTATTAAAAGAGCAATAACAAATAATAAAGTAGAGATTAATATTATTAATTTAAGAGATTATTCTAAGCTTAATAATAAACAAGTTGATGATACACCTTATGGTGGTGGAAGAGGAATGGTACTTATGTGTGATCCAGTAGTAAGTGCTATTGAAGATCTAAAGAGTGATGATACATTTGTTATTCTTACTACACCACAGGGTATCAAATATAGTCAAAATAAAGCAAAAGAATTATCAAATAAAAAGCATTTAATTATTATTTGTGGTCATTATGAAGGGTATGATGAAAGAATAAGAGAGTTTGTTGATTTAGAAGTAAGTATAGGGGATTATATACTTACTGGAGGTGAAATACCTGCTATGGTAATAACAGATTCTGTAACAAGATTAATAGATGATGTAATAAATAGTGAATCTGCTACTAATGATTCATTTACTGATAATCTACTCGATTATCCAACATATACTAAACCAGCAGATTTTAGAGGTATGAAAGTGCCTGAGGTATTATTATCAGGTAATCACAAAAAGATTGATGAATATAGAAAAAATGAACAAATAAAAAGGACAAAAGAAAGAAGACCAGATTTGATGGGGGATTAAAATGGCAATTAATAAAGTTAAAACTGAACTTAAAATCATAGAAAAAGAAGAAAAAAATTATACTATTAAAACAAGTAATAATGATAAATTACATATATATGATAAAGATTTAATTAATATATTTATTGATAAGAAATTTAATAAAAAATATGAAAAATTATTATATATTGTAATGAGTATAATAAATGATGAAGATGGAACGGATACTGATGAATATTTAGTATTAGAAAAATTAAGTGAATTAAGAGGAATAGTATTAGAAGATTATTCATTATATGTACATAAAAACAAAATAAATAAATATTTAAAAATGATTGATATTTTAGAAGAAAAATTAAGATTAAGTAATAAAAAGCATAAAAGAAGATAATGCTTGTAATAATTATTTAAATATGTTATAATTTGAATCGACCCAAAAGGTATGTAATCCGCTTATAATAATTAATGATTACAGGTAATATATTATTTTAGAAAGGATGTATAAGATGGCAAATTTAGTTGATAAAATTAATGCTCGTAATACACGTAAAGACATTCCTGAATTCAGAGTTGGAGACACAGTTCGTGTTGATGTTTGGGTAAAAGAAGGAAAGAAAGAAAGAATTCAAGCTTTTGAAGGCTTAGTTATAGCTAAAAAAGGTGGTTCTGTTTCAGAAACTTTCTCAGTACGTAAAACTTCTGGAGGAGTAGGAGTTACAAGAGTATTTCCAGTAAATGCTCCAACTATTGATAAAATAACAGTAGTTAAAAAAGGTAAAGTCAGAAGAGCTAAACTTAACTTTATTAAAAATATGCGTAAAGAATATAAGGTTAAAGAAAGAAATTAAGGATATAACCTTAATTTCTTTTATATAATAGGGTGATATTATGAAATTTATAAGGGAAGTAATTCCATATTTAGAAATCATATTAATTGTTATTGTAATAAGATCATTTATTATTACTCCAATTCAAGTTGAAGGAAGAAGTATGTATCCTACACTTGATGGTGGAGAATTAATGTTACTAAAAAAATATGATACTAATTATAAAAGATTTGATATAGTAGTAGTTAATAATAATGTTGAAGGAGACAGTTTAATCAAAAGAGTAATCGGATTACCTGGTGAAACAATTAAATATAAAGATAATACTTTATTTATTAATAATAAAGTAATTAATGATGAATATGCTTTTGGTGAAACAGAAAACTTTAAAGAAGTAACATTAGATAAAGATGAATATTTTTTAATGGGTGATAACAGAAGTGTATCACTAGATAGTAGAACTATCGGTGTAATTAAAAAAAGAGAAATTGAGGGTACTGTTGGAATTGTAATATTTCCGTTTAATAAATTTGGAAAAGTAGATTAAATAATCTACTTTTTTATGTTATAATTGAAAAAGGATGGTGAATAAATATGAAATATAATGTAGAACCTTTAAATGAAGAAGAAATAACATTTAATGATTTTTGCATTAATGATTTAAGAGTTGTAAGGATTAAGGAATGTGAAGCTGTTCCAAATAGCGAAAAATTATTAAAATTTGTACTTGATGATGGATCAGGTACTGATCGTATTATTTTAAGCGGTATTCATAATTTTTATGAACCAGAAGAATTAGTTAATAAAAATGTAATAGCAATATTAAATATTCCTCCAAGAAAAATGATGGGAATTTATTCATGTGGTATGCTATTATCTGCGATTTATTACAATGGCGAAGAAGAATTACTTACATTAATGATGGTAGATGATAATATACCAGCTGGTGCTAAACTATATTAAGAGGTATAAATGAATAAGAATAAAACTATTAAATTAGCGTTTGTAATAACTGTATTAATTTTATTTTTATTTATATTTTTTAGATATAAAGTATTTAATAATAAAGATGAATCATTATTGATACCAGATAATTATATAGCGGTATTTCATGGAGGATCATCTGAGCTTACTTATGAAACATATTTATATAAAATAGAAAATGGTATTGATCATCATGGATTTAAATATATAAATGTTTTATGTACTACTAAAAAATGGGGTAGTAAAGAAGTAATAAGAAGAATAACTGAAAAAGGAAAAATAGATGATATGGATGAAATTATAATGGTTTCTAAAAAGAATCACGCTGATTCTTATGTTACAACACCATTTAGTGATAAAATATTTACTATTTTAGAATATCAAGAATTATTTATATTGAATAAATGATATATTAATGGAGAATTATATGAAGAATAAATTAATATTATTTGATTGGGGAAATATAGTAGAAAACCACTTAATCGGATATACTTGTTTTGATGCATGGAATGATTTAATGCATAAATGTGGTATTAAAGATGAATATTTTGATTCTAAAAGATTAGCTAAATATAGAATTAGTTGTATTAAAAATGATGAAGAGTTTGAAAAAGTATATCAAGATATAAAGAAAGATTTGGATTTAAACGTAGATTATAAAGAATTTTCTAAATTATATGATGAAGTATTTGCTAATGTAGGATCATATGATAATGTCGCAGAATATGAGCATTCTCTAAAAGATAGGTGCTATATTGGTATACTTTCTAATTTAACAATATTTGATAAAAAAAGAATAGATAAACAAGTTAATTTATCTTTATATGATTATGTATTTTTATCATTTGAATATGGAATGAGAAAACCAGAAATGATTTTTTATGAAAAGATACAAGAAGAATTACCATTTAATAAAGAAGATATTTTATTTATAGATGATAGATTAGATAATATTGAAGCAGCATCTAAATTTGGATGGAATACTTTTAGAACAACTGGATTAGAATTAGATAAAATAAAAGAAGTATGTGAAGAATTTTTAAGTAAATAGGGTTACTAGTGGATCATTAGATCTGAGGTATAATGTGAAAATAAGAAAACAAGATAGTAAATATGGAGGAAGAGTATTTATCTATGATAAAGATAAATATCTTACTTTTTTATTGGGCGGTAATGGAGATTTATATATATCTATTAATTCTAATATTGAATCAAACATTCATACATTTACTATCACTAAAGAAAACTATGAGTTATATTCCTTATTTAATGATTTATTCTATGATATAGAAAATATAAATATATATGATGGAATATCTAGTTATACTAAAAGGAATATAACTAATATAATTAAAAGAAATAAAATATATGATAGAGAAAATGGTGTTATTACATGGTATTCAGATGAAACATCATTTAAAGTATCAAATATATTAAAAATAATAAAAGAAGCTGATTATTTTGTATTAGAATTTAGTGCTCAAAAAAGTATTGAGGGATATGATGAAGATTATCATACTTTAAATTATATACCAATAAGATTTAGAAACTCTGGTAGTATGTATAATCCATTAAATGTTATATATATGAAACTATATAATAAATTAAGAGAAATAGATGATGTTTATGAAGATGAACATCAAATACACATAGAAGAATATTTATATATACAAAAAAGAACTATATAATAGTTCTTTTTTTATGTAAATAATCAAAATCTTTCTAATAAAAAAAGGAAATCAGCGAAAAAAAACATATATATAGTAATGAAGGGGGAATTCTAATGTAATTTATTAGAAAGGACTGATATTATGAATAAAGAATATAAATTACAAACAATAACAAAGATGTTTGAAGGAAAAGAAATCAGAAGTATTTGGGATAATGGAAAAGAAGATTATTTCTTTTCCGTAATTGATGTTATCTTTGCTTTGACAGATAGTCCAATTCCAAAAAGATACTGGACGGATTTAAAAAGAAAATTGACTATCGAGGGAAGTGAACTGTACGAAAAAATCGTACGGTTGAAAATGGTTGCAAAAGATGGAAAACTAAGAGAAACAGATGTGCTTGATACAAAAGGAATATTAAGATTAATCGAATCTGTTCCATCAAAGAAAGCAGAACCATTTAAATTGTGGTTAGCAAATCTTGGAAGCGAAAGAATAGATGAAGTATTTGATCCATCAAAAGGAATAGATAAGATGATAGATTATTATCTTATGAGAGGTTATTCATTAGAGTGGATTGAATCGAGAATAAAAGCAATAATAAATAGAAAAAAATTAGTAAATGTGTGGAAAGATAATGGAATAGAAGATAATTATGAATATGGAATATTAACAAACGAGATATATAAAGAATGGTCAGGAATGACAGCAAGTGAATATAAAGAATATAAAGGGATAAGAAAAGAATCGTTAAGAGATAATATGAGTGATATAGAAGTCGCGTTAACAGATTTAGGTGAAATAGCAACTAGAGAACTTGCTAAAGAACATAAACCAAAAGGATTAAAAGAAAACAAGAATATAGCTAAACGTGGTGGAAGTATTGCAAAAATAACTAGAGATAGTTTAGAAAAAGAATTAGGTAGAACTGTTATAAGTGATAAAAATTCATTAAATTATGAATATAACAATGAATTAAGAAAAATTAAAAATAAATAATAGTGGATTTGTACAAATCCACCTTTTTTATGATATAATTTTAATGGTTTATAAAGGAGTTAATCAAAATGAACGAAAATAAAACTATTATAAAATGGTATCCTGGAAATATGGCTAAAACAAAAAAGAAAATAGAAGAAGAATTAAAAAATATTGATATTATATATGAATTAATTGATGCTAGAATACCATATTCAAGTAAAATTAAAGATATAAATAAACTAATTAAAAATAAATCTAAAATATTAATTATGACCAAGAAAGATTTATGTGATTTAGATATTACTAATAAGTGGGCTAAATATTATGAATCTTTAGGATATAATGTTTTAATAGTAGATTTAAATAATAATAAAGATTATAAAAAAATAATTGATCTAACTCATAAAATAACTAATAGTATTCAAGAAAAAAGAATAAATAAAGGTTTAAAGGAAAAAGAGATAAGAGCATTAGTAATTGGTATCCCTAATGTAGGTAAATCAACTTTAATTAATAGAATATGTGGTAAAAATAGTACTAGTGCTGAGAATAAACCTGGTGTTACAAAAACATTAACTTATTTAAAAACAAATGCTGGTATTACTATATTAGATACCCCTGGTATCTTATGGCCAAAGTTAGATGAAGAAGTTGTCGCATTAAATATAGCATCAACTGGGGGTATTAAAAAAGATATTTTAAATATAGATGAAATATGTGTTCATATATTAAATTATTTATATGATAATTATCTAGATATTTTAAAAGAAAGATATAATATTAATTCTAAAGATGTAATGGAAATGTATGAATGTATTGCAAAAAGAATAGGAGCTTTTAAAAATAACGAAGTTGATTATGAAAAAGTTTCGAATAAAATATATTATGATGTAGTATCTGGAAGTATTAAGGGTGTCACTTATGACAAATATAATAGATAATAGAAAATATGAAAAAGAATTATCTAAAAAGGGATATAAACTAATAGCAGGAACAGATGAAGCAGGAAGAGGGCCTTTATGTGGTCCAGTAGTAGCTTCAGCTGTAATATTACCTAAAAATTATAAATTAGAGGGATTAACTGATTCAAAAAAGTTAACTGAGAAAAAAAGAGATTATTATTATGATATTATAATGAAAGATGCAATATCCGTTGGTATAAGTATAATATCTCCTCAAGTAATAGATGAAATAAATATATTAGAAGCAAGTAGACTTGCTATGAATGAAGCATTAGATAAATTAGAGGTTAAACCAGATTATATTTTAACTGATGCTATGAAATTAGAAAGAGATGTACCAGTACTTCCACTTATTCATGGTGATTTTTTATCAATAACAATAGCAGCAGCATCTGTAATAGCAAAAGTGACTAGAGATAGAATAATGATGGATTTAGCTAAAGAATATCCAATGTATGAATTTGATAAACATAAGGGATATCCTACTAAAAAACATCTTGAATTAATGATGAAATATGGTATACTTGATAATGTGTATAGACATACTTATAAACCCGTTATAGAGGTTAGAAAGAAGAGAAGTATTAATGAAAAATAGAGTATTAAAAGATTCATTTATAATAAATGTTATTTTTGTGACTATAATCACATTTAGTATAGAGATTATATTTAAAATAATATCTTCTTATACAATATTTGATTTTTCAACACTAAGAATATTTTTTAGTACTTTAATATTATCAATAATTATTACTTTTTTAAGTAGTTTATGTAAAAAGAAATGGATACGTAATATTATTAATTTATTATATATATTTATATATGCATTTTATACATGGCTACAACTAGGCTTTTTAAACTATTTAGGTGTATATATGTCATTTAATACTTCAAGTCAACTTGGAGCAGTTAAAGACTATATATGGGATTTTTTAGATTCAATTAAAGGTATTTTTTATGTAGTATACATCCCTTTTGTAGTAGCAGTACTCGTATATATTTTATTTAGAAAATTATCATATAAAAAGAATAGATTTAGTAAATATTCTATTTATGCATTAGTAGTATTAATACTAAGTATATTTGTTTATTATGAAACTATTACATTACCATTTATGCAAAATAAATATCAAATTAAAAGTAATAAATTATTATTTAGAAATCCTGATGTACCAACAGTAGCAGTTAATCAATTTGGTACTGCTACATTTGGAATACTTGATTTAAAATCATTTATATTACCTGTAGATGAAGAAGAATTGGCTGAAGTAGAATATAATGAGAATAAAACACCAGTTAAAATAAGTAGACAAGTTCCAAATGTATTAGAACAATTAAAAGATAATGAAAGTAATAGAACATATGCAGCATTAAATAATTATTTTGCATCTCAAAAAGTTACTGATTTTAACGATTATAGTGGTACTTTAAAAGGTAAGAATGTTGTTGTATTGCTTCTTGAAAGTGCCAATGATGCAATGATTAATGAAGAAGAGTATCCAAATTTCTATAAAATGTATAGTGAAGGATATCATTGGAAAAATAGTTATTCTCCAAGAAATAGTTGTGCAACTGGTAATAACGAATTTAGTGCTATGACTGGTTTATATTCTATTTATAATACATGTACATCTAATACATATAAGAATAATACATATTTTGAATCAATATTTGGATTATTTAATGATGCTGGTTATAATACTACATCATTCCATGATTTTGTTGAATGGTATTATAGAAGAAAAACAATACATCCTAATATGGGAAGTGGACATTATTATAATGCTAATGATATGGGTATTAAAACAGCATCATATTATGGTGAATGGCCAAGCGATGTAGAAATGATGGATAAAGCGTTTGATATTATCTATAAAAACAAAGGCGATCAACCATTTATGACATTTATGACTACTGTAACTGGACACCAACCTTATACTAATTCGTCTACTCAAGGAGATTTATATAAAGATCATTATAGAGAAAAAGGGTATTCTAATCCAGTAAGTAGATACTTATCTAAATTAAAAGTTACTGATAATGCTTTAGGTAGAATGATGGAAATATTAGCTGAAAAAGGTGATTTAGAAAATACAGTATTTGTTATGTTTGCTGATCATTATCCATATGGCTTAAATAAAACATATGTTAAAGAAATGATTAAATATGATATTGGAGATTATGATATCGAAAAAACACCATTTGTAATTTATAATAGTACAATGGAAGGAAAAGAATTTGAAGAATATACATCATATTTAAATATTGTTCCTACTTTAGCAAATTTACTAGGATTAGATTATGATCCAAGATTATATATGGGAACAGATTTATTAAGCGAAGATTATGAATCTAGAGTTGTATTTGCAGATGGCTCATGGAAAAATGAAAAAGCATATTACAATGCTTCTACTAGTAAGATTAAATACTATGTAGAAGGAGCAGCGTATACTCCAGATGAAATACAAGCAATTAATCAAAAAATAAGAAATCAAATTGATATGAGCTCAAAAGCTATTAAATCAAATTACTTTAATTATTTAAAGAAAAAATATGATGAATTACTACCAAAAGAAGAAGAGGTAGTTGAAACAACTGAAACAGAAGTACAAGATTAGGATTTCCTAATCTTTTTTATTGAAATAAAGAAGTAAATATATTATTATTATAATAGGTGACAATATGAATAAAAAAGGATTTACACTAACTGAATTATTAGCAACAATAGTAATACTATCAGTAGTAGTAGCATTAGCAGTTACTGCTATAACTGGAGTATCAAAAAGCGTAAGAGAAAATCAAAGAAAGAATATTGTAAAAAATATTGAAATAAAAGCTGAAGAATATGCATCAAAATATGGAGACAAACTTATGTTTGTAGATGATCTAGTAAAGGGTGGCGTTTTAAGAGGAGATAAAGATGGCAAAATAATAGATCCAGTAACCAAAAATGATATGAATTGCTATCTAGTAAAAGTAGAATATGAAGGAGAACATTTAAAAGCAACTTTATTAGATGAACATAAGAAAGAAGACGGAACATGTGATGAGAGTGTATTATATGGAATAAAAATAACGCCTAGTGGAAAGACAGTTCCTAAAAAAGATATTACTTTAACAGCAACAATGTTAAATGGTGATGAAATAGATTGTGAAAATAATAGTTGTTTATGGACAAGTAATACAGGATATGACGGCGAAGATAAAAACAAAAACCAAATAACTGTTAAATATGATAAAGAAGTAACTGTAACATTCACATTCCAATTAAAGAAAGATAATGAAATATTAAATAAGAC